>RCNB010002405.1_pt1 | contig 11509 bp, 10 predicted proteins | sample 2041321 | NCBI WGS metagenome assembly RCNB01 (sample SAMN09708232, study PRJNA481090) | Marine sediment metagenome, whole genome shotgun sequencing project.
CTCGAGACCATCCTGCCGGATCCGGACCAGATCCGTGAGGGAGGATTCTAAAGTGCGCAAGACCTGCATCGGCGTGATGGGCGGTGCGGCAGCCGACGCCGCCACGGCGGCCTCGGCCCGCGAACTGGGTCGCTTGATCGCTGAAAACGGTTGGGTCCTGGTCTCGGGTGGACGGCCGACCGGAGTCATGCAGGCCTCGGTGACCGGAGCCCATGAGGCCGGCGGTATGACCGTGGGCGTGCTTTACGAAGAGGACCGGGAAAAGGGGGCCGCCGGTCTTGATCTGGTCCTGCCGACCGGCATGGGGGCCGGTCGCAATATCATCAACGTGCTGTCGAGTGATGTGGTGGTCGCCTGCCGGGGCACCGGGGGAACCCTCAGCGAGATCGCCCTGGCCCTGCGCTTTGATCGTCCCGTCGTTTTGCTGGACTTCGATCCCGGTCAGGCGTTTCTCCAGGCAGGGGCGCCCGGTGCCAAGTGGTCCCTGGCCGAAACCCCCGCCCAGGCGGTGGAGCAGGTGCGTGGTTTTTTGCGGGAGCTGGGCCGCAAATGACCTACGATTTTGATACGCCGGTTGAAAGACGGGGGACTGACAGCCTCAAATGGGGAAAGTACGCCGATCAGGACATTCTGCCGCTATGGGTGGCGGACACGGATTTCCGTTCTCCGGAGGCCGTGGTCCAGGCCCTGCGGGATCGCGCGGGCCACGGTGTGTTCGGCTATGGTAATCCTCCCGTCGGCCTGGTCGATACCGTGGTGGGGACCTGCGCCGCCGAATGGGGCTGGGCCGTGGAGCCCGAATGGCTGGTCTGGCTGCCCGGGTTGGTCAGCGGCATCAATGTCACCTGCCGGGCCATCGGCCAGATGGGCGACGGCGTGGCCGCCCTGACCCCCGTTTATCCGCCCTTTCTCAAGGCGCCCGCCCTCATGGACCGCACCCTGGTTTCCATTCCCCTGGCCGGGGACAACCGGGCCGGCTGGACAGTGGAGCCGCGCCGGTTGAAAGCGGGATTGAGCGACGACTGTTCCCTGCTTCTGTGGTGTCATCCCCACAATCCGGTGGGCCGGGCCTGGCGCCGGGAAGAACTCGAAATCGTGGCCGAAACCTGCCTCGAAAACCGCACCGTTATCTGCAGCGACGAGATCCACAACCAGCTGATCCTCACCCCGGACGTCCAGCATGTGCCCATGGCCACTCTCGGCCCGGAGGTCGCGGCGCGGACCATCACCCTGCTGGCACCCAGCAAGGCTTTCAACGTGGCGGGCCTGGGTTGTTCGCTGGCCGTGATTCCGGACGAAAGGCTTCGCCGCCGATTTCGTCGCGCCATGGCGGGCATCGTGCCTTCGGTCAACGTGATGGGGTACGTGGCTGCCTTGGCCGCCTGGCGGAATTCGAAAGATTGGTTGGCCGCGCAGAATGATTACCTGAGGGGAAACCGGGATTTTCTGGCCGGGAAGGTGGCCGACCTTGGCCCAGTCACCATGGCTTCAGTGGAAGCCACGTATCTGGCCTGGCTGGAGGTGGAGGCCTTGGGTCTACCTGACCCGGTGGCCCATTTCGAGGCCCATGGCCTGGGCTTCTCCGACGGCCGCGAGTTTGGGGGACCCGGCTATGTGAGGCTGAACTTCGGTTGCACCCGGGCCACCTTGGAAAAGGCCTGTGACCGGCTGGCCGCTGCGGTGGTCGCCGCGGGGTGATCTGCCCGCGGCGACAAAACAACCGGACGTATCTCAGTCCTCGGCAACAGTCTCTTCCTCGGTGCCCAGCAGGTATTTTTCAAACCAGGCCAGATCCCACTTCATCTTGGCCAATCGGTTTTCATGAGTGGTCAGTCCATGCGGTTCGCCCGGATAGACGACCAGTTCCGTGGGCACGTGCAGGTAGTGCTTCAGCGCCCGGTAAAGGGCCCGGCTGTGGGCCGGGGGTACCCGGGGATCGTCGCCGCCAACGTGAATGAGAGTCGGGGTTTTGACCTTGTCCAGGTGGTACAGCGGGGAAGCGCTCTGGTAGTGAGCGGGCTGTTCCCAGGGCAATCCTTCCACGAAATTGATGACGTGTCCGGGGGTGTCTTCGGTGCCCCACTGGATCACCATGTCCAGGACCCCGGCTCCGCTGCTGGCGGCGGCGAACAGGTCCGGTTCGGCCACGATCATGCAGTTGGTCAAATAGCCGCCGTTGCTCCAGCCGCTGACCCCGATCTTCTCGGGATCGGCGATACCCTGGTCGATCAACCAGCGCGTACCGGCGGCGATGTCCGTCACTTCGATTTCGTTTTCCCGTCCGATCAGTTTTTCCAGGAATTCGTCCCCGTACCCGGTGGAACCGTGATAGTTGGGGCTGAGCAGGGCGTAGCCGTTGGCGGCCATCAAGGCCCGGCCGTAAATCCACAACCGCAAGCGGAATTTGGTCGAGGAAGTGGGACCGCCGTGAAGTTCGATGATGGTGGGCAGCGGTCCGTCACCCGGCTGGTAGGTTGGGGGCAATTCGAGGATGCCATGGCAGACATCGCCATCGGCTCCCGGCCAGCTGACGTGCTGGATCTGGGGCAACTTCCAGGTATCGACCTGGGGGTTGACCAGGGTAAGGCGCTCGAATTTTTCCGGGGATTTGATGGTATAAATGTCGTTGGCGTCGGCAGTAGTCTCGAAAATGGCGGTCAGGTTCCGTCCCTTGTCGTCAAAATCGAACGACCCGGTCACGATGTCTCCGCCGGCCAGGATTTTCGTTTTACCCTGCTTGCCGCCGCCGACCTTTTCGGATCCGTAGACGTGGATTCGTCCCATGGTTTCGCCCAGGTAACAGAGAGTTCGGCCTTCGCCACGCCATTTCAATCCGCCCGCATAGGACACCATTTCCGGACGGGTCACCAGGTGAAGATCCCAGGCCCCGTTGTTTTCCTCGCCGGTCCAGATCCGGGAGGCATACCCATCATAGGAGATCGAAAAGGCCAGCGCTTTGCCATCACCAGACCAGGTGAGGTCTTCAATCCAACCGAAAGGGGAGGGGTGGTCCGTCCGCCATTGCTGGTCGGTCACCGGGGTCACCTCGCCGGAGGCGATGTCCAGGACCTCGACCCGTGACCAGCCTTCCTTGAAGATCAGTTCGTTGTCGTCGGTAGTGATCATGCCCAGGCGGTCACCGTCCGGAGACAAGGACATCTCCCAGATCACCCGGTCTGCCGGAAGCACCACTTCCTCCCGCCAGGTGGTGAGGTTCAGCTTGCGCACCTCGGAGAACCACGTCACACCGTGACCGTATTCGAGATCCTCGAATTCCTGGCGGAGATCCTTCCACAGGTCGGAAACTTCCTTTTCCTTGACGCTGTAGTAGAGGAAATCCCCCGTCGATGCCAGGGCATAGGACTGCACGCCGTCTTCGTTGCGGGTCACCGCCGTCGGCCTGGTCTGGCCCCGGTCCAGCCGCCAGACCTGGCGGCTGCCGTCGCCGGGAGGCGTGTCGCGCCCGGCCTTGTCCCGGCCCAGGAAATAGATGGTCTTGCCATCGGGCGACCAGGTGATCGAAGAGGCGGCAAAGCTGTCGAAGGTGTGCCTGACGGGACCGGTCCCGGTTCGCGCAACAGTCCACAGTTCGCTGTGGCGGCCTTCTTTACCCTGGCCCCAGCGGCTTTCGGTGTAGGCGATGGTGCCACCGTCGGGGGAAACCGCCAGATTGCCCAGGCCGGTCAAATCGAAATAGTCCTCCGGCACGATGTCGTGATCTCGGACCGGCGGCGCTCCCACAGCGGGGACCGACACCAGCAGGACCAGAATGACCGAAAGGAAATAAAGTTGGGGGATGTGTTTCACGGAAAAACCTCCGACTTGAAAAGGCAAACACCCCTGATGATTTCAGGGGCTGTGGGGCTATGAATCTTCTTCCTCGATGGCCACCTCGAGTTCAGGGTCGCGGCCTTCCTGTCGGGCCCGCAAACCTTCGGAGGTCTCCAGCGAGGTCCAGCACCGCTGCTGGGATTCCCATTCCACCGAAAGCATGCTGGTCAAGTCCAGGTTGGCTGCTTGCTGGACCCCGAGCTTGGTCAACTGGACCGCCGGCTGGGGAAGCCGGCGCATTCGCTCGGTGAAACGGTCCAGTTCCTCTTCCCAGACCTCATCGTCGATGAGGCGGTCGACCAGACCCATTTGCCAGGCTTCGTTGGCGCCGAGGGTCCGGTGTGACCAGAGGAAATCCAGGGTGCGTCCCGGACCGATCAACCGGGGCAGGATGTGCATCAGGCCCCAACCGGGCAACAGGCCTCCGGACATGTCCTGGGTGGTGAAGCTGGCCTTGTCACTGGCCAGGCGGATGTCCGCGGCCATGAAAAAGCCCAGCCCGAGATTGCGGATGTCACCCCTGGTGGCCGCCACGACAGGTTTGGTGGTTTCGCCGATCATGGTCACGATTTTACGTGAGATTTCCTCGTCCGCAGCCAGCAATTCAAACCCCTGATCCTGCAGGTGGGCCTCGGATAAAATATCGAGATTGTGATGCAATTCGAAGGCGTGGTCCCCGTCGGTGAACAGGATCATGCGCACCGCCTTATCCTCCTGGAGCCTGAGCATCATATCCACGAATTCGTCGCAGAGGTCGCCCATGTCCGGAGCGCCCGGACCCATCATGCGCACGGTGGCGCAGCCGCCTGCAATCTCGCAATCGAAATTCTGATAGTCCATGACAACTCCTGGCCGGATGAATTAAGGAGACAGTCCGACAAAAATAGGACAATTGGTGCCGCAAGCAACCCGGCCAAGTGGACAGTCCACCCCAACTGGGTTAGTCTCTTGCAGCTGCGTCATGTTTGGCGAATCCGGGTTCCGGCCGCTCGGGACCCCGGAAAGGTGACCGAATGAGGGTATTTATCACCGGCGGAACCGGTCTGGTTGGCCGGGCTGTTTCGAAAATGCTCCTGGATCGCGGTGACGAGGTTCTCTGCGTGACGCGGGATCCCGCCCGCGCCCGCAAGGTCCTCCCTGCCGGAGCCGAGATTCTGGGTGGGGATCCTACCCTGCCCGGAGATTGGCAGGACCGACTGGCCACTTGCACCGGGGTGATCAACCTGGCCGGGTCGCCCGTAGCGGACGGGTGGTGGACCCGAGGGAGAAAGCATCGGATAAAGCGTTCCCGGTTGGCCACTACCGAAAACATTGTCGCCGCACTTGCGACCTGTGTTTCCCCGGCGGTCCTGGCGAGCGCCTCGGCCGTGGGCTATTACGGCAACCGGGGCGAGGTTGCTCTGGGTGAGTCCAGTGAACCCGGCAGCGGTTTTCTGGCCAAGCTGGCTCTGGAATGGGAGCATACCGCCCTCAAGGCCGAACGGGACCAGGTCAGGATTGCGGTTGTCCGGATCGGCGTGGTCCTGTCCACCGAGGGTGGGGCTCTGGCCAAGATGTTGCCGGCCTTTCGCTTGGGCTTGGGCGGTCCCCTGGCGGGTGGCCGTCAATATTTCCCCTGGGTGCACATACGGGATCTGGCCCGTCTTTTCCTGTTCGTGCTGGATCAGGAAGAGATCCGCGGCCCGGTCAATGCCGTCGTGCCCGATCCTCCCCGCCAGATGGAATTTGCCGCCGCCCTCGGGCGCGCGGTCGGCAAACCGGCTTTCATGCCGGTGCCGCGATTTGTCCTGGGATGCATGATGGGGGAGATGGCCGACGTGTTGCTGGACAGTCAGCGGGTGGTTCCCAATGCCTTGAAAGCCGCCGGCTTCAAATTCGAATTCGGGGAACTGGACAAGGCCCTCGACGATTTGGTCTGATCGGTGATCAACCCACCACGAAAGCGTCCCGCTTCAAGTCGCCATTGGCGAATCTGTCCAGCGATAGATTGGTGATGATGTCGTCAGATTCCCCACTGACGATGTAGCGGGCCATGCGGCGCCCGGTCACCGGGCCGAGCATGAAACCATGGCCGCTGAATCCGCAGATATGATAGTACCCGTCCAGGCCGGGAACCCCGCCCAGGATGGGGCGGTGGTCGGGCGTGACATCGTACATGCCGGCCCACTGCCGCATCATCCGCACCTGGGCCGCGCGGGGGTAGTACCGGATCAACTCCTTGGCGAAGCGAACAGCGAAACGCAGCTGGCTTCGGGTGTCGAATGTAGCCGGGTCATCCAGACCTGGTTCGGCGGGATCGCCGATACCCCCGACAATTTCCCCCCGCAGACTTTGGCTGAAGTAGATGCCGTTGGTGATGGAGATCACCATGGGGTCCAGGAAGGGTTTCAACGATTCGCTGACCATTATCTCATGGCGTTCCTGAAGGTTGGGCAGCTGGACCCCGACCATGGCGGCCAGGGAACGGGCCCAGGGTCCGGCGCAGTTGACCACCCGTTCGGCGGCGATGTCGCCCCGATCGGTGTGAACGGTGCGGATCCGGCCCTCGTCGGCGGAAATGCCGGTCACCATCGTTCTGATGAAGATATTCACTCCCGCCCGATGACAGGCCCGCGCATAACCCCAGACCACGGCAAAGGGATAGGCGGTGCCGTCCTTGGGACAGAAGGTGGCGCCCTTGAGGTGGGAGATGTCCAGGTCCGGAACGATCTTCAGGCACTCTTCGGGCTGAAGAAATTCCGTGGGGACGTCGCAACGGTTCTGCAGGGCCACCGCTTCGCGAAGGGCGGGCAGGTCGTTTTCGCTCTCGGTGATCATCAAGTAGCCGCCCTGCCGGAAAAAAACCTGGTAGCCAAGGTTCGCAGACATGTTCTCGTACATGGCGACGCTTTCCTGGGCCAGGCGGATATTCTCTTCGGTGGTCCATTGCTGCCTGATGCCGCCACCACACCGGCCGGTCGATCCGCTGCCGATGTAATTCTTCTCGAGGATCACGATGTTTTTCAGACCCTGGCTCGCCAGTTCGCGGGCGCAGGTAAGGCCGTTGATGCCTCCGCCGATGATCACCGCGTCGGCGGTGGCCGGTACGGGTCCGGTGGATAGGGGTATCACGGAGCCTCCTCGGGGTCGCCGCCGGGTGGCGGCACGTCGAGGGCCGCGAGCTGGGCAAAGGTCATGGATTCTGCGGGAGGGCGGATAGTGGTCAAACGGATTTTCCCGGGCGGGGTGTCACGCAGGGCAGCCAGCTCCTGTGCCGCTTCACTCAGGCATCCCTTGCCCTGGCAGAACCCGGTGCCGACACCGGTGTAGCGCTTGAGTGATTCGAGCTCTGAAAAACCCTCGTCATAGGCATCCCGGAATTCTTCCAGGGTCACATCCTCACAGCGGCAGAGAAAAGTCTTGTCCATGTTCATCGGCTTTCCACCTCGCCCGCCGTGGCCGCGCCGGGCAAAAGGCCGGCCGCCTCGCCGGCGGTCACCAGGCGGGCCCCCGCCGGCAACGAACTTATCCTGAGTCCGGATTCCGTCCCGGTGTCCGGATTCACCAGGAATCCGCCCATCTCCGGTACCAGCGACAGATCCGCACCCAGTTGGTAGGGAATGTCGTAGGCGGGTTTGCCGCGGTTGCAGACCACAGCCAGGTCAGCGTCGGTCACCAGCCGGGGCCCGGTGTGCATGCCGCCGGGGGTGAATTCGGCGCGGAGACCGCCGTCGCCCTTGCCGGTAATCCGTTCCATTTCCAAACCGGTATTAAGCTGCCATTTTCGCCGTACCGCAGCGGGGATTTCAGCGGAGCCGCCGCCGGTGACCACCAGGGATAACCGGGCGCCGCAGGAATCGAGCAGGGCGGCGGCCAACCAGAAATCGAGGCCGTCGCCGACCACCAGGGCGTGAAGCCCGGTCACATTTAGCCCGTCACGGACCACCAGCCGGTACAGGGCGCGCGGCCCGAACAGGCCGGGGGTGTCGTTGCCGGGAAATAGCCCCAGGGTGTCCAGGGCGCCGGCCGCCCAGACCAGGTTGGCGAACTTCACCGTCTGCAACCGGGCCTCATGACGGAGCAGAAGGCTGTCCGGGTGGTAACCCGCGATGGCCCGGGTCCGGCCCAGGAATTTCAGATTGGGTCGGGAATCCAGGAGGTCTGTTCGCTCCTTGATTTCGGCAAAAAGAGTACCGAGGGCTGGGAACTGTTCCAGGGAATCGCCCGGCCCGTTGGCCAAGAAACTCAGGGCGTCGAATCGCTGGCCGCCCACGGTGGCATGATCGTCCACGAGAAGCACGCTTCCGGAACCCCGGACTGCGGCGGCGAGACCGGCCGGGCCCGCGCCGACGATGACGGTGTCGAAGGCGCCCAGATCTTCGCCCGGTCCCGGGTTCAGGTTGGCGGCCGGATCGTTCCGGCCAAAAACGAGCTGCACTTGCTCGGTGGGGCCCGGACGGAGACGAAGAGCCTCGGTCCGGAAACCTGGTAGGCGGCCGATGCCGGTCAGGGGCCGGATGGATTTCAGGAAAGTGTGGCTGATGAAGGGAGGACGCGTGAACCACTTGTAGTAGAAACCGACGGGGAAGAGGGCATGGCCCACCGACAGGATCTTCTGCATGGGGCCGGCATAGAAGGCTCCGGCGTCCTGGCGCGAGACCTCCATCCCCTCGCGCACCGGAAGCTCACAGGTGCGGACGTTCGGCACATGGTCGACCCGCATCAGGCAGGCAGTGCAATGGCCCCGGGCGCAGGTCACGCCGCGCGGGTGACCGTACTTGGGCGAGTGGGACAGGTGCCGTATCCCGTTCTCCCAAAGAGCCACGGCCACGGTGGTGTCGGGTCGGCACTCCAAGGTCTTGCCCTCGAAGTGGATGCGCACCTTTTCACTCGCCACTGGGGATCCTTTCGGCGACAGGTCCTGCGACTCAGGTTTCGAAAATATATCCCGGATCAGGGCGCGGCAAGGACGGGTTGGAACCGGAGGGGTTCGCGGCCTATATTGGAGGACCCTGGGCCTTTGGCTCGCCGTCGCCAGGCGGTGCCCGGACCCGGGACCGGGCCAATCGTCATCAATCACGAGGTGGATCATGAATGAAAGCAAGTTCGCCGAGGTTCGCGGGAAAGCCGAAAAAAACGGCATCGAATTTATCGATTTGAAGATGCTGGATCTGGTCGGACGTTTGCACCACATTTCCTATCCCTTAGTGCGATTCACCGAGGCTACCTGCACAGAGGGCATCGGGTTCGACGGTTCCAGTTACGGCTTTCTCAAGGTCGAAAACAGCGACATGGTCCTGGTGCCGGACCTTGGCACCGCGGCGCTTGATCCCTTTCGCAAACGACCGACCCTGACCATGTTCGCCGAGGCGCGGCTCACCGATCCCGAACGCAGCCCGTTTCCGCAGGACAGCCGCTACGTCGCCCGCCGAGCCGAGCAAGCCATGTGCGACGCCGGGGTGGCCGACGTTTCCCAGTGGGCTCCCGAATACGAGTTCCACATCTTCGAAGAAGCGGCCTTTCTGAACGAAGCGAATGACAGCGCTTTCGAAGTGCGCAGCAGCGAGACCTTCTACCAGAACGCCTATCACGCCTGCAATCCGTTCGACAAGTACGACGACTTCCGGGATGAAGTCTGTGCCGCCATGGGGGACTTCGGCATTCCGGTCCGTTACCACCATCACGAGGTGGGGGCCCAGGGTCAGCAGGAGATCGAGGGATGGTTCGACGATCTGTTGACCACCGGCGACAACGCCGTGCTGACCAAGTACATCCTGTTCAACCTGGCCGAGCGCCACGGGCTGAAAGTCACCTTCATGCCCAAGCCCCTGATGGACAACGCGGGCAGTGGCTGGCACCTCCATCAATTTCTCACGAAAAACGGGCAAAACATTTTCCATAGTGAAGATGGCTACGCCAGCCTTTCCCCGGAGGCCCTGTTCTATATCGGTGGAATCCTGAAACACGCCGATGCTTTGTGCGCCTTTACCAACCCGAGCACCAACAGCTTCAAAAGGCTGGTGCCGGGTTTTGAAGCGCCCACCGTACGCACCTTCGGGCGCAGCAACCGGGGTGCGGCGATCCGCATTCCCAGCTATGTGACCGACCCCCAGATGCGACGTATCGAATACCGGCCGCCCGACCTGACGGCCAACCCCTACATTTGCTGCTCGGCCATCTTGATGGCGGGGCTCGACGGCATCATCAACAGGATCGATCCCATCGAAGCCGGTTTCTCGCCGGAGGATGCGCCCGGAGATTCCTCGCACCATGAAGACTTTCTTCCCCGTTCCCTGGCCGACGCTCTGGATGCCCTGGAATCCGATCACCAGTTCCTGATCCGTGACGAGGTGTTTCCCGAATCGTTGATCCGGCGCTGGCTGGAGATTAAGCGGAATGAAATCAACGCCATCAACCAGCGACCTCATCCCTACGAGTTCACCATGTACTTCGATTTTTGAGCAGGCGACAGGAGAGACCATGCGGGAAATCGCGCTGCAGACCGGTGGCCGAACGGATTTCGTGGACCTGACGGCCGAGGTTCAGTCCGCGGTCTCGGCTCTGGGTCTCGAAGAGGGCGCCGTCGTGGTTTTCAATCCCCACACCACTGCCGCGGTGACGATAAACGAGGGCGCCGATCCGGACGTGGTCCGGGACATGACCGCCGCCCTGGACCGTATCGTTCCCTGGCGGGACGGTTACCACCACGCCGAGGGCAATGCCGCGGCCCATATCAAGGCCAGCATGTTCGGCAGTTCGGTGACGGTTCTTGTCTCGCAGGGGAAGCTGCGGCTGGGCACCTGGCAAAAAATCTGGTTCTGTGATTTTGATGGGCCCCGCCAGCGCGGGATCTGGGTCAGCGCCTTGCCTTCCAATTCCTGATCAGCGGGGATACACGTTGGCGATGTGACTGAGGGTACTCTTGGCGGTCAAGGCGAAACGGCCGACCTGCAGGGTCGAATCACGGTTCGAAAACGCATCCGGGTAAAGGCTGACCGTACCCCGGAATCCCACTGCCCGGCTCAGACTGTCCAGTTCATTGCTGGCGAATCCGTAAGGCCAGGCCAGCCAGGTTGCCTCGGCCCCGGATCCTTCCTGGATATCCATCCGGCTGGAAACAAGATCCGCCACGATCGGGGCGTACGGCCCCGACAGTAATTCATCCAGATTCTCGGGGAAATCGGCTTTCGGGTTCGATCTGGCCTGCTGGGCCAGGTCACTCAAATCCCTGAGCTTGGCCTCGTCGGGGATCCGGTCCGGGTGGAAAAAAACCGGTTCCAGGCGGCCGCCCGCGCGCACCTTGAAATGCAGGTCGCGGGTATGGGATTCGACGATGACGTGCCCGGAATCCTCCATCTCCGTCAATTGATCCCACGTGCAGACATCCAGCTCGCTCCAGGAATCGCCCACCTTGGCCGTGGGGACAAAGAGGTGGGCCCTCATGCCGTACTTTTTCAGCAGGGGATAGGCCAGTTCGTAAACGCTCTGGTCGGCGTCGTCGATGGTCAGGACCACGGCTCGGGCCGGAAGTTCCTGGCCTTCTTCAACCAGGTCCGCCACTTCATCCAGGGTCATGATAACCGTCCCGGAATCACGAAAATACCGCAGGTGCTTTTCGAATTCGCCGACGGGAGTGGTCCAGAATTCCCGGGGGCCGAGCGCTGGCATGCCGAAAATAACCGAACCGAGCACCTTCATG
>RCNB010002406.1_pt1 | contig 11499 bp, 5 predicted proteins | sample 2041321 | NCBI WGS metagenome assembly RCNB01 (sample SAMN09708232, study PRJNA481090) | Marine sediment metagenome, whole genome shotgun sequencing project.
CTGATTATGACTATGTGGAAAACATGAATATGGAAATGATAGAAGGGCGATTTTTTTCTAGGGAATTTGGATCGGATTCAACGGCAATTGTTATCAATGAAGCGGCAGCTAAATTAGCTGGCTTTGACAATCCAGTGGGTAGAAACTTATATGGATCCGATGAAAATGGAAATATGTCTACCTATCATATTATTGGAGTGATTAAAAACTTTAACTATGCATCGCTCAAACAAAATGTTGGAGCTTTGAGTTTAAGATTGGGAAATAACAGTTGGGTATCGGCTTTTAGATTTAGCACCGATAATGTTACAGGCCTGGTTGATATCATAGAGAAAAAATACAAAGCAGTCGCTCCCGGAATGCCTTTTAATTATTCATTTTTAGATGAATCTTTCGATAATATGTATCGTCAGGAGCAACGAGTTGGTAGTGTGGCATTAACTTTTGCTTTTTTGGCTATCATAATTGCTTGTCTTGGGTTATTGGGGCTGGCTACCTATATAGCAGAGCAGCGCCGTAAAGAAATTGGAGTTAGAAAAGTGCTTGGAGCTTCTGTTGCCAATATTGTAAAAATGCTGTCTATAGATTTCATAAAACTTGTATTAATTGCCTTTTTAATTGCAACTCCTATTGCTTGGTGGTTTATGAATAAATGGTTACAAGATTTTGCTTTTAGAATAGACCTTAATTGGAGCATTTTTGCGGTTACTGGATTAGTTGCCTTGGTAATTGCGCTCTTAACATTGAGTTTCCAGGCTATTAAAGCCGCTATAGCGAATCCAGTAAACAGCTTGAAAATAGAATAAATTTAAAAAATAATCGGTCATGATACGAAACTATTTTAAAATCGCTTGGAGAAACTTAATAAAGAATAAAGGTTTTTCATTTATAAATATTTTTGGTTTAAGTATCGGTGTTGCAGCTTGTATTTTAATATCAATTTACATACTTCATGAAAGTAGTTACGATAAAAACGTATCGAATTCTGAAAATGTATACCGAATAACAGGGCAATATATTGATGATGGACGTGTAGAAACGGGCATTCATTTTTCGGCAAATACCGCACCGACAATATTAGCCGATTTTGAAGAAGTAGAGAATACGGGAAGGCTTATGTCTAACGGTCTTTTTTATGGGGCAGGAAGTAATGAAATACGTTTTGATGGTGAAGACGATACTCAGTATTATGAAGAAGGATTTACTTATGCAGATCCCTCCATGGTTGATATTATGGGTATAGAAATGGTTTATGGAGCCGTAAAAACAGCACTGGCAGAACCTAAAACTATTATTATTTCCGAGCAAATTGCTCAGAAATATTTTAAGAATCAAAATCCTGTTGGGCGAGCAATGTATTTAAATGGCGCTAATGACGATCCTTTTAAGATTAATGGTGTTATGAAAGACTTTGCCAGTAATTCTCATTTAGAATATGATTTTTTAATCACTTTAAAAGATGTTGAATTTGGAGAAGGTGAACAAACCAGATGGGTTCAAAATAATTATTTTACTTATATAGTTTTAAGATCAGGGACAGATGTAGGAGCTTTTGAACAAAAAATGAATAATACTTTAATAGAAAAGTATATAAAGCCATCTCATAAGTCGGCTGGATTTGCTGGCTGGGAACAATTACATGAGAAATTTAAAATGTATTTACAGCCATTAACAGCTATTAATTTACATTCATCGCATATCGATTATGAATCGAGTATTAGAAATGATATCAAGATTATTTGGATTTTTGGTATTGTAGCTTTATTCATTCTCATTATTGCAAGTATCAATTTTGTAAACCTGTCTACCGCAAAATCTGCAAATCGCGCAAAAGAAGTAGGTCTCAGAAAAGTTGTGGGCTCAACACGTGCGCAACTTATTGGTCAATTTTTGGCTGAATCTATACTTATAGCGCTTATTGCCTTTAGTATAGGAATAGTTTTGTCAGCCATTTTAATGCCTCTTTTTAGAACTATGTCAGGTACCGATTTGGTTATGCCTTGGTCTAGTTTAGGATTTTTACCAATGATAGTATTAGCTGCTTTTGTTGTGGGAACTTTGGCAGGTCTCTATCCGTCATTTTACCTTTCAAATTTCAACCCTATTAGTGTTCTCAAAGGGAAACTTAGTTCAGGAAGTAAATCGAGTGGGTTAAGAAGTGGTTTGGTGATTTTTCAGTTTACTATTTCAATTATTTTGATTGTGGGCACATTAATAATTAATCAACAAATGGATTTTATCCTAAATTCAAAAGTAGGGTTCGAAAAAGATCAAGTGGTACAAATATATAGTACAAACATATTAAACGATCGTGTGGTAACTTTTAAAGAAGAGCTTAAAAAGTTACCAGGTATTAGTAATGTTACGATAAGTGATTATTTACCTATCGAGGGCACAAAAAGAAATGGAAATGGATTTACTAAAGAAGGTAAGGAAAATACTGACGAAGGTGTGGGCGGACAAGCCTGGGTTATTGATGAGGACTATATAAAAACCATGGGTATGAAGTTGGTTGATGGACGTAATTTTATTTTAGGACGTGCTTCTGACGAAAAAGCGGTAATTATGAATCAAACCATGGCGAAAGAATTAAAGCTAGATGCCCCAGTTGGGAAGCGAATTTCTAGGTATGGCCAACTTTGGGAAGTTATTGGAGTAGTCGAAGACTTTAATTTTAATACGATGAAACAAACGGTACAACCATTGTGCTTTTTTAGTGGTATCAGTCCGACCATTACATCAGTTAAAATGAATACAACAGATGTATCTGCAGTATTAGCATCTATGGAAGCTAAATGGGATGAATTTGTTCCTAATATGGCATTCCGTTACGAATTTATGGACGCCTCTTTTGCTAAAATGTATGATAATGTGAGCCGGATAAAGTCCATATTTACCACATTCGCAATTTTAGCCATATTAGTGGCTTGCCTTGGTTTATTAGCACTTTCTGCCTATATGGTTGAGCAGCGCAATAAAGAAATGAGCATTCGAAAAGTATTAGGAGCTTCAGTGCAAACCATCTTTAAATTACTAACAAAAAACTTTATCGTATTAATTGTAGTTGCACTAGTTGTTGCTATTCCTATTGCTTACTACTTAATGCAAGCTTGGTTACAAGATTACGAATATAGAATTGAAATGTCTTGGTCTGTATTTGCTGGTGCAGGTGTTCTAGCCATTGCAATAGCTTTATCAACTGTAAGTTATCATGCAGTTAAATTGGCACTTATAAACCCAGCGAAAGTTTTAAGATCTGAATAATAAAAAAAGTAAGCAAGCATGATCAGGAATTATTTTAAAATAGCGTGGAGAAATTTGCAGAAACACAAAGTGTTTTCTCTAATTAATATTATTGGTTTAACAATTGGGCTGAGCGCTTCGTTTGTTATTGGTCTAATGATTTATTATGACGCTACTTTTGATACATTTCATAAGGATGGTGAGCGTATATATAGGGTGGTATCAGATTTTAAGACACCAGATGGGGAGTTCAAAAATTCTGGAGTTACGCTTGCTCTAGAAGGTGCAATAGCAGAAAATTCAAATTTTGAAATAGTAAGTGGTTTTTATAGGCAGAGACCGATGAAGGTCGAAAACAAAGCCACAGGCGCAGCGTTTAAATGGCCCAAGTTTGTCATATTTACAGATGCTAATTATTTCAATATTTTCAATTATAATTTTTTGGCTGGTGAGAGTTCCAATTTATTATCAAACCCAAATAATGTTATTCTAACCCAAAAGCGTGCAGCAGAATACTTTCCAAATACACCTCCATCAGATATTATAGGAAAGACTTTAGTGTATAATGATTCTCTAAATGTTACCGTAACAGGTGTTGTTGAGAATTTCAACGGAAGAACAGATTTCGTTTTTGAAGAGTTTATTTCAAGTCCCACCCTGTTGAAAACAAGGTTGAGAGATGATTTCTTAAACAAAAATTGGAATAATACAAACTCAGATTCTCAACTTTTTGTAAAAGTAAGCACATCAGCAAATATGACTACGATCCAAAAACGTTTTGAGCTGTTAGCGAAAGAACATCAAGATGAAGATGCAAAAAAATATGGACAAGAGCGGCAATTTCAGTTACAACCATTAAGTGATATTCATTTTAATGAAGATTATGGGATATATGACTGGAGTAAGGGGCAAGCAAGCAAATCTCTATTGATCAGTTTAGCACTAGTTGCTTTATTTCTTTTGTTACTAGGGTGCATTAATTTCATAAACTTAAATACGGCACAAGCCTCTCAAAGAGCAAAGGAAATTGGTATTCGGAAAACATTAGGAAGTTCTAGAAAACAACTCATTGGTCAATTTATGGGGGAGACATTTTTACTGGTAATGGTAGCATCGCTATTGTCATTACTGCTTTCTAAATGGCTCATTGAGGTATTTTCAGATTTTGTACCACAAGGGTTAACTTTTGAGCTTTTTAAAACACCATTGATCGTAGTTGGTATTATCATCCTTATTGCTGTAGTAACATTCTTATCTGGTTTTTATCCAGCATTAATTTTATCAAAATTTAATACAGTTTCGGTTCTAAAAAATCATTTGACTGTTGGTAATAAAAAAGTGAAGATGCGAAAAATCTTAACCATTTTTCAATTTACCATTGCACAAATATTCATTATCGCCACGTTGTTAGTCGGTGAGCAAATTAGCTACTTGTTAAATAAAGACATGGGTTTTAAGACGGAGGCAATAGTTTCTACGTATAGCCCAAGAAGTGAAAGCGAAATATCTAAAAAAGAAATTTATGCAGAAAAGTTAAGAGCGATACCAGAAATAAAAGAAGTAAGTATTGGAGGTTATGCACCAGCATCGTTTTCAACCAATAGTTCTGATATTACATATATCGATGGTGTGAAAGAAATTAATTCAGAATTACAATTTATTCAGGGAGATACTAACTATCCTACATTGTTTGAATTTGAAATTTTAGCAGGAAGAACACATAGAAATGATACTGTAAAGGAGTTGGTAATTAATGAAACTTTTAGAAAAACCCTTGGCTTTAAGAACCCAGAGGATGCAGTTGGTAAAACAGTCTTATTAAATGATGAAAACATACCTATTGTAGGCGTAATGGCCGATTTTCATCAACGTTCGTTGAAAAACAGCATCAAACCAATGGCCTTACGAGGAGATTGGTACCGTCCAAGGTATAGTGGATTCCAAGCAATTCATATTGCTTTTCATAACACAACTTCCGAGAGTTTTAAAAGTACACTCTCTAAAATTGAAAGCACCTATAAATCGGTGTACTCAGACACAGAAGATTATAAGGTAGAATTCTTAGACAAGACAATTGAAAGGTTTTACAATCGTGAGAGAAAAGTATCTATATTGTTAAATTGGGCGACAGGGTTATCGATTTTGATCAGCTCTTTAGGCCTGCTTGGCTTAGTTATTTATACTACAAATCGACGTGTTAAAGAAATTGGCGTACGTAAAGTTTTGGGTGCATCTCTTTTTCAAATCAACGCATTGTTATGTAAAGAATTTTTAAGGCTTGTTGCTGTTGCCTTTCTAATTGCCTCGCCAATAGCATGGTATGGCATTAATAATTGGTTGCAAGATTTTGCTTATAAAGCAAGTATAAGCTTATGGGTATTTATAGTCAGCGGGTCTGCTATGATCTTCTTTGCCTTAGTAGTTATCAGTATTAAAACTCTTCAAGCAGCAAGTGCAAATCCGGTAAACAGCTTGAAAACAGAATAAACTAATCAAAAAAACAAACAGTCATGATTCTAAATTATATAAAAATTGCTTTCCGGAGTTTACGAAAAAATAAGGGCTATAGTTTGTTAAATATTTTCGGATTAGTAATAGGAATTACCTGTGCTAGTTTAATCTTTCTTTGGGTAGAAGATGAAATGAGTTTTAATGATTCATTTGAAAAACAAGATCAAGTTTATTATGTGCCTACAAACCAACAATACGAGGGAGAATGGCGTACGTTTTATTCTACCCCAGGACCATTAGCACAGGCTATGAAGGATGAAATACCGGGTGTAGTGAGAGCCACACGGTCAAGTAGTGCAGAACGATTATTTACAGTTGGAGATAATGCTATTAGTCGAACAGGACGTTATGCTGATACCGATTTTCTCAACATTTTTAGCTTAAAATTTATTGAAGGAAATATCGAAGATGCCTTTAAAAATCCTGAAGCTATTGTATTGACGCAAGAAACTGCGGAACAGCTTTTTGGAAAAAATAAAAAAGCCCTTGGTAAAATTGTAAAAGTTAGTAATACAGATAATTATCTCGTTACAGGAGTGATTGAAAACCTTCCAAAAAACATATCGTTTCCATTCAATTGGGTGGCTCCATTTGAGCGCTATAGAGATGGTGCCGAATGGATGACTGAGTATGGTAGTAATTTTTCAGATACGTTTGTTCAACTTACTCCTGAAGCCAAATTTGATGTCGTAGATGCCCAAGTGAGACAATTAATTCAGGCAAAAAGTGAAGATTTAGATACCTATGCTTTTTTACATACGATTAAAGATTGGCATTTAAGGTCAAAATTTGAGAGTGGAAAAGTAGTTGGTGGAAAAATTGAATATGTGCGCTTATTCTCAATCATTGCTTTAATTATTTTACTAATTGCATGTATTAATTTTATGAACCTTTCTACTGCAAGAAGCGAAAAGCGTGCAAATGAAGTGGGTGTTCGAAAAGCTATGGGATCTAGTCGATTGAAATTAATGATTCAGTTTGTTACTGAATCACTAATGCTGGCATTTATCGCTTCAATCGTTAGTGTTTTATTATTGTTTTTGCTATTGCCACAGTTCAATTTATTAATAGAGAAAGAGTTAGTATTGGGTTTAGACAGTCAATTCCACATGCTGATTTTAGTAGGCATAACAGTTGTTTGTGGTGTGTTTGCAGGGCTGTATCCTGCCTTCTATTTATCCTCTTTTAAACCTGTAGAGGTTTTAAAAGGAATTAAAGTAACTAATGGTTCAGCTTCATTTATTCGTAAAGGACTTGTAATTGGACAATTCACTGTTTCAATCGTTTTTATTATCAGTACGATATTAGTCTATCAACAAATCCAGCATGTAAAAAATAGAGATCTTGGTTTAGATAAAGATCAATTAATTTCAATGCGAGCGAATCGTGAAATGATCGATAAGTTTTCAGTTATAAAACAGGATTTAATCAATACAGGAGCAGTGAAAAATAGTGCGCTCAGTAATTCACAATTATTATCTGGCGGGAATAATGGCTCTGGTTTAGAATGGCAAGGCGGAACAGATACTGAAGACGTCTTAATTTCATACCGGTATATTAGTTCAGACTTTTTAAATACTACCGGAATGAAAATTATTGAAGGTAGGGGGTTTGGTGAAAATATAGCAAAAGATAGTACCAATACTATAATAACGGCATCTTTCGCAAAACTAATGGGAGAAGGCAGCGCCATTGGAAAACAGATAACAAGGAATAAAAATTATACAGTAATCGGTATTGTAAAAGACTATTTATATGGTGATATGTATGGTACAAGCGACCCAGTAATGTTTTTTAATTCCCATGATTACGGTAGGTATTTGTATATAAAAACGAATGCGGACGTAACTACTAGTGATGTGCTTTCGAAAATCGAAACGGTGATGAAAAAAAATAATCCTGCATTTCCTTTTGAATATGCTTTTGTTGATAAACAATTCGATGCTCGTTTTAAAAATGAACAATTGGTCGGCAAGCTTTCTCAAATATTTGCACTATTAGCCATTTTAATTTCTTGTTTAGGACTCTTCGGTTTGGCTGCTTATACCGCCGAACAACGAAGCAAAGAAATTGGAGTGAGAAAGGTCTTAGGAGCAAGTGTATCTGGCATCGTTAAATTATTGTCTAAAGACTTTTTAAAATTGGTTGGAATTGCAATTCTAATCGCCATTCCAATAGCGTGGTGGGCAATGAAAAATTGGCTTCAAGATTATGCATATAGAATAGAAATTAATTGGACGGTTTTTATTATTGCAGGCATCGCAGCGATATTAATAGCACTGGTTACTGTGAGTTTTCAGGCGATCAAAGCGGCATTGGCAAATCCAGTAGAGAGTTTAAAAACTGAATAATTAAATAAAACTCAGAAAAATGATCAGAGCACATTTAAAAATTGGTTTCCGAAACATCGTAAAGAACAAAGGATTTTTTGCATTAAATGCAGGAGGTTTGATTATTGGATTGACGGCAGTATTATTGATAAGCTTATGGGTAAATGATGAGCTAAGTTTTAATAAATCTTTGACCAATTACAATAACATTGCTAGTGTAAAGAAACATCTAACTTATGTAGAAGAGATCAGGACTTCTTCAGGTCAGCCAATGCAATTAGCTCCAGTACTAAGAAATGAGTATGGCAGTCATTTTAAATATGTTGTTACAAGTGCACAAAGCAGTAATTATAATGTTCGTTATAATGAAAAAATAGTAATGATCCGCGGTAGGTTCGCAGAGCCTAATATGGCAAATCTTTTAGGTTTAAACATGATTGCTGGAAGTAGAGATGCACTGAATGATATTTCTTCCGTTTTGATATCAAAAAGTACCGCCAAAAATATATTTGGAGATGAAGATCCAATGAACAAAATAATCAAGATAAGCAATAAGTTGGATGTTAAAGTTGCCGGAGTTTATCAGGATATGCCTAAAAATTCCAATTTTGATGATTTAAATTTTATAGCGCCATGGAAACTACTTAAGAAAAGTCAAAAGTATGAAGAGAAATTAGGTTGGGGTAACTCTTGGTTTAGAGTGTATGTTCAATTGAATGATGAAAATGCACTAAGTGATGTATCTTCTCTTATCAAGGATATTAGAAAAAATAATTATACTGAAAATACTAGAGAATCTAAACTGTTTCTTTTTCCAATATCTAAATGGCATTTATATTCAAAGTTTGAAAATGGTGTAAATGTTGGTGGAAAAATTGAGTATGTAACTATCTTTAGTATTATAGGTATTTTTATTTTACTCTTGGCATGTATTAATTTCATGAATTTGAGTACTGCTCATGCTTTAAAAAGAAGCAAAGAAGTTGGCGTTAGAAAAACCCTTGGATCTTCACGTAATCAATTAATTTTACAATTTTTCACTGAATCTTTTTTAATCATTTTATTTTCATTTTGTGTGGCATTATTGCTTGCTTTCTTGCTACTTCCTCAATTTAACATCATTACGCTTAAGGAGATTTTAATTCCTTTTAAAACTCCTTCATTCTGGGGCATCAGTTTTGTATTAGTATTTATAACTGCAATTTTAAGTAGTTTATACCCTTCTATTTACCTTTCTGCATTTAGACCAGTTCGAGTATTAAAGGGCCTGAGTAGTAACAATAAAACGGCTGTAGGCTTGAGAAAAGTACTAATAGTTGTACAATTTGCGGTTTCAAGTATACTCATTATTGGTACACTCACTGTTATTGGTCAAATTAATCATGCAAAAGACAGGCCTCTAGGCTTCAATAAAGACTTACTGGTAAGTGTTCCAATAAACAATCGTAAAGTGCTACAAAGTTTTGAAGTTATTAAAAGTGAGCTTTTGGAATCTGTATTTATTGATCAAGTAACTGCCTCAGATGTAAAAGTTACAAGTGCATACACTACAAATGGAGGAGATTTTGACTGGAAAAACAAAGACCCCAATATAGAACCAGAGTTTCATACAATTCGCGCTACACAAGGCTTCGGAAAAATGATAGATTGGGAAATTTTGAAAGGAAGAGATTTTTCACCAGATTTTCCAAGTGATTCAGTAGCTTTTTTAGTTAATGAAACGGCTGTTAAATACATGAGCCTTGAAAACCCTGTTGGAGAATATGTTAGATGGAGCAAGAATGGTAATTATAAAATTATTGGCGTGGTAAAAGATATGGTTACGCGATCACCCTTTGATCCAATTACACCTTCTTTATATATACTCCATAATGGAAGATTCTTGAATTGGGTAAATATTAAAATAGGGTCAAGTACTACCAATGCTGTGGAAGGTGCCATTGATAAAATCAAGAATGTTTTTCAAAAGAATGATCCAGAAAACTTGTTTACATATACTTTTTTAGATGATGATTATGAGCAAAAATTTAATGAGGAGCAACGAATCGCTAAACTAGTAGGCATATTTTCAATTGTTGCAATCTTTATATGTTGTTTGGGAGTTTTAGGGCTTTCAACCTATATGGCACTGCAAAGAAAAAAAGAAATTGGAATACGTAAAGTTTTGGGAGCTTCAATAAATTCAATTTGGCAATTATTGTCAAAACAATTTGTAATATTAGCTGTTGTTTCATTGACAATTGCTATACCAATAGGATATTTCTTTTCATCACAGTGGTTGATGAAATATAGCTATCGTATTGATATGAACTTCTGGACTTTTGCTTTGGCAGGAGGAATTATACTTGGAATTACTTTATTAACAGTAAGTTTTCAAGCCATAAAAGCGGCAATAGCAAACCCAGTAGAGAGTTTAAAAACAGAATAATTTTAAAGAAAACTTAATATGTTATTAAAAATTAATAATGCTTCCCGGATTGTGAAATCAGGAGGTGAAAAAACAGCATTACTCGACAACATTAATTTAGACGTTGAAGAGGGAGAGTTCATCTCGTTAATGGGCCCCTCAGGTTCAGGAAAATCAACGTTGCTAAATTGTATTGGTATGCTTGATAGTTTTACTGAAGGATCTTATCGATTCTTAGATGAGTCAGTAGATACTATGAAAGAAAAACAACGTGCAAAACTCTACAAAGAGTATATCGGATTTGTATTTCAAGCGTATCATTTAATTGACGAGTTAACAGTTTATGAGAATATTGAAACACCACTATTGTATAAAAATATAAAGTCGTCCGAGAGAAAAGCCTTAGTTGCAGACAGTTTAGATCGTTTTAATATTGTAGGGAAAAAAGATTTGTTTCCAACGCAATTGAGTGGCGGACAACAGCAATTAGTTGGTGTCGCCAGAGCTTTGATTGGAAAGCCAAAACTTATTTTGGCAGATGAACCTACGGGCAATTTAAATTCTAAGCAAAGCGTTGAGATTATGGAATTATTTGCAGCATTAAATAAAGAAGGTGTTACAATTATTCAAGCTACACACTCTGAAACGAATGCCAGCTATGGGGCACGAATAATTAATCTTTTAGATGGAAACATCATCAGAGGTTAATGTAAAAAAAATCTTGATAATGCCAAAACTAACCGAGCGAATGCTACGCATGACCATTTGCCGCGTGTTAAAGGGTTAGAATATTATAGAAGTAATGTTTTTGAGCGATATTATACCATGGCATAAACAGTGTATTGATACCTTAGTTTAAGGCTAAAAAAACTGTTTAGATAGATTTAATATTGATTGTCTTGAATGCGTCTATGTTGAATACTTTAAAAGCCAAGTTTTTACTTGGCTTTTTTATTTTTTAAATCTATCGAGTTTTACTACTTTTGCCCAGCTAAAAACAAATCAAAT
>RCNB010002407.1_pt1 | contig 11497 bp, 9 predicted proteins | sample 2041321 | NCBI WGS metagenome assembly RCNB01 (sample SAMN09708232, study PRJNA481090) | Marine sediment metagenome, whole genome shotgun sequencing project.
GGGGGGGGGCCCCACCCACTTGTTCATGGGCGGTGCAGGTGGCATCGGAGGTACAGGGGGAATGGGTGGTAGCGGTGGGATGATTCCTGCGCCCGCTCTCGACTGCGATCCGTTGACACCGACTTACTGCGGCTTCCCCTTCCCCAACGACTACTGGACGGTGGCCGACTCGAGCACCGTGACCGGGCTGCGACTCGCATTGCCATCGGTCACCATGCCAGCGAACCGAAACGGTACCCGGTCGAACCCAGACGCGTTCAACGAGATGGACGGCTTCTCGCCCGGCATTGCGGCGATGACACACTTCCCCGGGGCCACGGTCACCGGACTCGCGACGCCCGACTCAATCGAAGCGTCGCTGCTGGCGAACTCCCCGACGGTCATCATCAACGCGGAAACGGGCGAGCGCTTGGCTCACTGGGTCGATCTCGACGAGTATGTCGTGCAGGCGAAGGTTCGCATCGAGGCTGGCGAAGATTCGCCGGAGTTCTTGATCGATCGCGACCTCGAAGAGCTGCGCGCGGAGCAGGCGCTGATGCTGCGACCAGCGATCCGTCCCGAAGATGCAACCCGCTACATCGTGGCGATTCGGAAGGTTGTCGACGGCGAGGGCGTGCCAGTGGAGCCCTCGCCCGGTTTTCAGGCTTTGCGGGATGACGAGCCCTCGGGCAACGACATCATCGAGTCGCGTCGGGCGCACTTCGAGGAGATCTTCACTGCCCTCGAAAGTGCTGGGATTGCACGTGACGATCTTCAGATCGCCTGGGATTTCACAACGACGAGCCGAGAGAACAACACGAGCGCGATGCTGCACATTCGTGATGATGCGCTCGCCAAGTTCCCGGACGGCGTTCCGTATTCCATCGAGCTCAAGAACGAGGGACTCGCCGAGGGCATCGCGTGCCGTCTCGAGATCACCTTCGATGTGCCTCTGTACATGACGCAGGGCGAGACCGGCGGCCTGTTGAACCTCGGCGACGACGGCCTGCCCGAGCAGAACGGAACGTTCCCGTATTCGGCCGCGATGATTGTGCCAGTCAAAGCACAGGAAAACCCGGCGTGGCTCGTCGAGCACGGCCATGGCCAGCTGGGCGCGAAAGAGCAGGTCATGGGCTTTCAACCGATCGCGGCAGCGGCCAACTTCGCCGCGTTCAGCCTCGACCACAAGGGCTTCTCGTCGGACGACGTTCCGACCGTCGTGAGCGCCATCCTCGGCGGCGACCTCTCGACGTTCCGGGCGATCCCTGAGCGAATGCACCAGGGTTTCTTGAACTATCTGATCGCGATGCGAACCCTCTCGCGCGAAGCGGACGGAGGACCGGACACGAGGCTCAATCAGGCTCTGACGAATGACTGCGGCGGCGCGATGATCGACGGTTCGAGGCGCTACTACTTTGGCGGCAGCCAGGGCGGGATTCTCGGCGCAAGCATCATGGCGATCAACACTGACATTGTACGAGGCCTCCTCGCGGTACCCGGGCAGTCGTATAATCTTCTCCTCAACCGGAGCGTCAATTTCGACGAATACTCAGGACAGCTCTACAGCAACTACAACTGGAACGCGCTGGACATGCAGGTGAACCTCGCTCTGATACAAGGCCTGTGGGACCGAGCAGAGCCGACTGGGTACTCGAAGTACGTGCGGACCAATCTCTTGCCCGGCACGCCCGCGCACGAGGTATTGATTCAGGTATCGAAGGCCGATCACCAGGTCACCAATCTCGGGGCGCACATCATGGCGCGAACCATCGGTGGGGTGGTCAATCTCGCACCCCTGATTCGCCCAGTGTGGGGGATCGAAGTCGTCACGGGACCACACACCGGCTCGTCGATGATCGAGATCGACTTCGGCAACCCCGACGCGCCGATCACCAACATTCCTCATTGGGGCGACACGGACGAAGACCCCCACGGTCGTGCGACCGAACTCAGCACCCTGGTCACCACCCTCCCCGCCTTCTACGAAACCGGCACGGCCGAAAACACCTGCAACGGACCGTGCGACCAAGACGACTTAACCCCTCCATAAAGGGGACTGTCCCCTTTTCGGTGATCGCAGGTAGCATGGGTAGATGGGTATGAGCCGGACGCTTGTGGTGGTCGGAATCGTTGTCGCGCTTTGCTCTGGCTGCGGGCACGACAAGCGAGCGATGAAGGCCGTGACGGCGCGTGCTTCATTCGACCTTTCGTGCCCGCAAGACGACCTGGAGCTCGTCGTTCTTTCCACCGCAGGGGCCCTTAGGCAGGCCAACCAAATCGGTGCCAGGGGGTGCGGCCACAAGGCGGTGTACGTGTACTTCTCCTCGACGGACAGCTGGGTCGCCGACTCGGACATCACCCCGACGATGACCCAGCGCGAGGAGGCCTATCGAGCGAGGCAGGCTCGGGAGCGCCAGGCCCAGGAGGCCGAGCGGCGGTTCGAAGAAGAGCAGGTCTATCAGCGTGGTGTCAGCGACTAGCCCTGCGACACGGGAATTGGGCCGAGAACGTGGGTTCGGACCGATCTTTTGAATCCTGCAAAAGTGGCGCTATCCTCGGCTCGCGGTCCACGGTGGGTGGAGCGCCCACCTCGAAGCGACGTCTCATGCTGCGGTTTATCTCAAATCGATGGTCCTTATTGTGCCTGGCGGTCCTTGCTGCCGGAGTCAGTGGTGGTGCGGCGGCCTTTGGCGAGCACGCTTCCCAGAGTCGACATCAACGCGTCGAGACGCTTGGCGGAGAACGAACGTTAGTCGCTCCCGACCTGGACGACTGGAACGCGCGGCAACGCGGCCCAAAGAACAATCCCGGTACGACGGGACGATTCGGCTCCGCATTTCACTACGACGCGTTCGTGTATGACAGCGCGGCGAGCAGTCCGAAGGTCGCCGGTGTCGTGCGGCGGGGCAGCGTGCTCAGGGTTGGCGACAAAGTCAGTGGCTCCGGATGCAAAGACGGGAGCTGGTACAAGGCGACGCCGTTCGGCTACGTCTGTACGGCGCTTGGGTTTCACGTCAGCGACACACCGAGCACCAACCGCTACGGGGTGCCGGCGGCGGAGATCAACAGCCACCTTCCGTACCAATACTCTCGTGTGATCACCAAGCGTGCGCCGCGCTACTACCGCATCCCCAGCGTGTCGGAAGAGAAGCAAGCTCGGCGTGCCATGGAGAAGAAGGGTCCGACCCCAGAGGCCGTGTCCTCGCTCATGGAGGGGGACTACTTCCTGGCACTCGCCGAGAAAGAGACGCGCAAGTCCGACGGCGCGGTTTTCTATCGCACCGTGCGTGGGCGCTTCGTCCGCGAAAGTGACGTCGAGCTTCGCAACCCCGAAGTTGTTCGCGGCGAGGAGCTCGGCAAGGACGGTTGGCGCTTACCGCTGGCGATCGTCTACGGCGAAGATCGCGAATTGCTCGACATCACCGGGAGCAAGCCGGAGCGCACCGGCACCGCGAAGAAGCATGCCCGATTCGTCATCGAGGAAGAGCTCACCAAAGGTGACGCCGCCTATGTCTCAGGTACCCCCGGTGCGGTTCGCCGCGACGAAGTGCGCGTCGTGCGCGAGGCCAAGCGCCCGAGCGGCGTTCCTGCAGACGGTAAATGGATACATGTCGACCTGGCAGAGCAGACGCTGGTGGCGTACGAGGGCGACAATCCGGTCTACGCGACCCTGATCTCGAGCGGCAAAGAGGGCTACGAGCCGCCGACCGGCCTCTACGAAGTCCAGCAGAAGTACATTTCGACCACGATGAACGCGACCGATCCGATCGACGGGTTCTACGAGGTCGAGGAAGTTCCGTGGACGCTCTACTACCATGGCGGGTTCGCGCTCCACGGTGCGTACTGGCACACCGATTTCGGCAAGGTGCGAAGCCACGGGTGCACGAATATCGCACCGGTCGATGCACGCTGGTTGTACTACTGGAGTGAACCCGAAGTGCCTGCCAACTGGCACGCGGTTCGCTTCCAGCGACAAACGACGTGGGTTCACTTCACCAGTTGAGCGCTCCCCGTACGAGCAGCAACACCGCGGCCGCGCCCGCCACGACGACGATGATGTTGCGCAACCGGGGGCCATCGACTCGCGGAATCAAGCTGCGGCTCGCGAGCAAACCGAGCGCGACCGCCGGCAACAACGCGGCACCGATGGCGACCTCGTCCCAACTGACTTCTCCGGCTGCAGCCCGTACGCTGAGGGTGATGCAGATGCCGATCGCAAACACTAGCCCGAGATTGGCACGCACGGTCGGTCCGTCGTCGTTTCGATAGAGCAGCGCGATCGGCGGACCACCGATTGCAGAGACCATCGCCATCGTCCCGGACGCCACCCCAGCACCAAACTCCCGGATGGGCGTTCGCCGGAAGCTCGCATGGGACACGACAATCCAAACTCCGACGATGACCATGAGCGACATGAGCACGTCCAGCGCGGCGCTCGAAGCCAACTTCAGGAGCGCGACACCCACGAGCGCGCCGGGCACGCGTCCCGCAAAGATCCAAAGCGTGCTTCGTACTTCGACCGCGTGGCGCTCTCGGAACACGATGGCAAGTGTGAGTGGGAATACCACCAGGAGCTGTGGAACCGGAGCAAACAACGGATTGAGGAGTGACAAGATGGGCACGCTGAGCAACGCGAAGCCGAAGCCCACCGTGCTGTGAAGCGCCGCGGCGAGAAAGCTCACGACGAACGCCACGGCGAACTCGGGCGTCATGATATGTGCTAGGGCTTCCATCGGCGGTGCTAGGGTAGTCAGCGTCTGATCATGCGGCCAACCAAGACGACCACGACACGGGATCCACTTCAGAAGACGGCCAGCCGTGTCCTGGGGGCGGCGACCAGTGCACTCGACGTCGCGGTCCGTAATCTGGACAACGCCCGCCGAATCGCCAACTTCCTGCGAGGTCGGATTGAGTTCGATGTTCGACCAACCGATGTGTTCATCTCGAGCTATCCACGCTCCGGAACCACATTGACTCAGTGGATCTTGCATCTACTCGCGCACGAGGAGCAGCCCGATCCGGCACATCTAACCAAGGTCTCACCCTGGTTCGAACGCTCGCTTGCGATCGGCGAGCTCAGCGGTTCAGACCTGGAGCGGTTTCCTTCTCCACGGGTGTTCAAGAGCCATCTTCCGAGAGCTTGGTTGCCCGACGGAGCCCGCTACATCTACGTGGAGCGAGACGGCCTCGACGTATTGGTGTCGTACTTCCATTTCTATCGGGCGTACCTTGGCTTCGACGGGACGCTCGACGACTTCTATCGCCGCTTCATGGATGGTCGCGTGCAGTACGGCTCCTGGTTCGACCACGTGGCGGGCTGGCGAGCGCACGAATCAAACGCCGACGTACTGGTGGTTCGCTACGAGGATCTACTGACCGACCGCAAGGCGGCGATCGAGCGCATCGTCGCGTTTCTTGGCTGGGACAGAAGCGAGCACTGGGTCGATCGCGCCGTCATCGAAAGCAGCTTCGATGCGATGAAGCGGCGAGAGTCTGTGTTCGATCACGCAACTGCGCTGCTCCTTGAGCGCGGAGTCAGCCCGCAATCGTTTCTGCGCACTGGTGAAAGCGGTCGGGGCGCGGACGCGTTGAGTGAAGCGCAGACTCGCGAGATCAGGGAGCGAAGCTCGAAGGGGCGCGAGCTCGCGATTCGCGGGCTGGCCTCTTTCCTCCAGTAGCCACACTACTACTAGAGGGCCCAGCCGATGCATCGACCACGAACTGAAGGAAGCTCTCCGGCGTGCCCGGGTCATCCCCAGTGAGGTGATGATACGCGCGCGCGAGCTTTCCGATCAACCGACGATACCCACGGACGGCCGGCGATGCGGCATCGGCGTACAGCTTCCGAACGGCGTTTTCCTTCGTGCCGAGCAGCAAGCGGTCATTTGGTTCTCGGCAGAGATACGGGCAGGCGCGCGGTCGCTGTGTGTTGAGCGTCCGACCACCAATGGTGTACGCGAACGAGACCTGCTCGCCATAGCGGTTGCGATACAAACGATCGAAGTAAGTCTCGTCGTACGTGCACGCCGACAGGGCCCAGCCTACTTTGACCGCAGCGCCGCGGGTACGCATGATTTCTGTTTGAACGAGTTGTTGAGCGACGTACCCATTGTCGATCTTCAACGCTTCTTGCTTGCTCTCCACCTCGGACGCGGGTGCCAGCAAAGACGAGCGGCGGATATCAACCGGGAAGCCAAAGCGGTCGATCAACGCTTCCAAAGGGGCCTGCGCTAGCGAGGCCGCGCGGTGAACGTCCAACCGCGGCACGCCAGCGTTGCAAGCATTGCTGTCGGCAATGAGGATGGAGCTCTTCGCGAGACCGAGCTCGCGGCGCACCATCTCTTGCGCGAAGACGAGAATGAGGACGTCGATCGGAAGCCCGCAGCTAGCGTCGTTCGCAGCCACACCTACGCCGAACCAAGTCGACGTTGTCGACTCGAGCGCTTCAGGAGCGATCACAGGCTCGTATTGCCGCCGGGCGAAAAGCTCCTGACGGTTTGCAAGCGATGCGAGACGCTCCCCCATATTTTGTGTCCCTAAGTAGCTGCTCATCGCGCGTTTCGCCGCAAGACCTGACCGGCACCCTAGCGGACATGGCCCAAGGTCGCAAAAGCTTTGAAGACGGCAAACAAGCCGCGCACTTACGCCATTAAGTTGGAGGGTTGGTTCAGGAACTGCATCCTTAAAGCTTCGGAGAGCCGCTTGAGAATTTTAGCCAGTTGTTTAACCCTCGCCTTCCTCGTCGTCTTCACTGCGACCCTGGAGCCAAGCCGAGCACAGGACACACCGTGGAAACGCCGCATGCGCAAGGGCGTCGTCCTGAACGACTCTCCAGAGGTTCGATCCTGGGGGAACAAGGGCCCTCTCACTGCGGGGGAGATGCGACGCTTGGGCCTGCGGCCTCGAGGTGGTGGCCTGATCGATCTGTCGTATTGGCCTGAGGAGCCCGCCTCTCCCGCAAGAGTTGCGCCTACCGACCTCGCGCAGGCAATGGGTCAACTCTGCCCTGCATCGACTGAAGCCGGCGATCTCGAACGCTACGCGCGAAGCATCGTCCGGTACAGCTCAGAGTTTGATGTCGATCCTTGGCTGCTCGCAGCATTGGTCTACAGCCAGAGCGATTGCGACAGTGAAATCGACAACAGCTACGGCACTGGTCTCACTCTGATCAACCGTGGCATGCACGAGGCAAACATCCACCGCGGCACCTACCGGTTCGGCGTTTGGACGGACAATGGTTGGGCCCGCAAGGAGCTGGACGTGAGCGCGTTCGAGTTTCGGCGGGACGTACTGGCGAACCCGGAAGCGAATCTATACTTCGCCGCGGCCTTGTTGAATGTTTTCGGGGAGCAATGTCCGCACATCGATAGGGCGTTCGACTCTGCCCCTCACCGACACGCGGTATCTCATCTCGTTTGGGGGGATCGCGTCGGCGACGCGGCGCCCGAAGACCGCATCCTCACGGCAAGACGGCGCCTCCTGAGTAGCTACGCACTGCTCACGCGTGGTGGACCCGGCCTCGGGGGGATCTCGTTCGTCAGCCCACTCGACGGGTATCCTCGGATCGCGATCAGCGGTCTGGGCGAAGCGCGTGATAACGGGCGCCGTCCTCATCACGGCATCGATTTTGCGTCAGAGCAAGGAGAGCCAGTGCGCTCGGTCGCTGCGGGCACTGTGACGTTCGCCGGAGTCGACTGGGAGCGCCGCGCGCACATTCCGCTCGAACCCTGGGGCGCGGTGATCGTCCACGAGCGGCACATGGGCCCAAGAGGCCTGTTCGTCGAAGTCGACCACGGCCACGGTGTCGTCTCGCTCTACGCGCACCTCGCGAGCTACGAAGTCCACGTGGGCGACGAAGTCAGAGCTGGCCAGCGCCTAGGGGACGTAGGGCGTACCGGAATCCGAGACTCCGGGCCCCACCTTCACTTCGGCATGTTCCAAAACGGCAAGGTGCTGAATCCGTTGAAGCACCTCGCACCGTACGTGTTCCCGCCGAAGCTGACCAAGCGACGTCAGGCCGAGCTCGCGAAGCAGCACCGACGCAAGCGTCGGCGCCACCTCTAGACCCGACTAGGGAGTCGGACAGGTTCGCTTCACGGGCCACTGCGCAAAGATTGCGGTCACGGCCTGGCGCACCTTGGTATCTACGTCGGCGCCAGTCCCTAGGACCGATTGCCCGAGACCAGCAAACACCGGGGCAGGTTCCTCGCCTTCGGCCGGCGGCGGGCCGACGGGGATGAGCAAGTTCCCCACCTCATAGTCGACGTAGACCGGATACCAGGAGGCGCAGGCGTCCCAGTACCAGCCCCAGTATCCCCACCACCAGCCGCCGACGCACTCGTAGTAGTAGCCACTCTCCTCGGTCTGCCCGAGCCCGTTGGCCGCCCAAAGGTCCGGCTGATTTTCGTCGGTGACATCATCCGGATCGATGAACGTCATGCAGACGGGCTCCGCTTGCATCGCGTCGATGATGAGCTGGTTGACCTGGTCGTTGAACGCCATCTGTTCGTCGTCGAGATCCGGGAGATTCTCCGGCGGAATGAGATCGGACGTAATGACGCTAAACGTTTCGTACTGGTTGAAGTCGACGGTTTCGTCCGTGCGAACCTCGATTGATCCGGTCTGGACGACAGAGCTGTCTTGGCAGCTCAGTGTGAAGAGCGACGACGCGATCAGGAAGACAAAGGGCAAATAACGAAGCATGAGAACCTCCAGGTGCGGCTGAAATAGCACGCCCTTCGGCGCTATCAAATTTAGGGTGGATCCGTCGTGGAGCCGTGGCCGCCGGTCTTGTCTGCCCGTGGAGCGAATCCGCTGGGGTTGCGGGGCGGAGGCGGTAGGACGCTTTCCGGCGGAATAGTCGTGCGAAGCATCCGAGTGCCCCAGGGCGCTCGCGCGACCACGAAGAGAGACAACAGGATCAGCGTCAACACGATGCCCGCGAGCCATCGGTTCGGCTGGCGCTTCTGAAAGACATCGCCGGTGCCGACCTCAGGCATGATGCGAGGTGCGATCTCGAGGCCGTACTCTTCTGCGAGGTCGATGATGCGGGTCACGTGGATGCCGGGTACGCCGGTCTCGAGAAAGGCGCCGAGCACCGAAGGCGGCATCTCCTGGATGCCCTTGGGCGGGCGGACGTTGACGCCAGGCATGAATTTCCGCTTGCCGACCTTGGTACCGACCGAGACGGTGCCGCCGCCGACGTTCACGTACGCCTTGATCGGTCGGTCTCCGGCCATTTCGTAGTAGACGCGCATGCGCTCGCGAACGCGGTCCTGATCGAACAGCGCTAGATTCGCGAGGGGATTCGCCTCGACTCCGTCATCCTCGACGGTTTCTGCCTGCTTCCGCTTCGTTGGCTTGATGTCGGCAAGGACGGGGACCTCGTTGCGCTCGATCGCCCGTTCGAGCATCCGCCGGCCGCGTTTGGTCAGGCCGATCGCGTCGTCGCCCACGCCGCCAAGCGACGCGGCGACTGACTTGTACGGGAACACCTCGTTCTTGCGAAGGACGGCCTCCATGTCGAGCCAGGTGAAGTTCGGATCATTGGCGCCCCACTGCGATGCAGCGGTACTCGAAATGATGATCGGTTCGATGCCAAGCTCGTGGAGCGCCGAGTAAACTGCGATGTTCATGGCTGGAAAGGAACCGGAAACCCCGACGGCCACGACATCACCGCTCTTGATTCGAAGGTCCTTGGCCCACTGCACTACCACGGCGGCAAAATTCGGATTCACCGAAGTTTGCTTGGATACCAGGCTTCCGCTCCCGCTCGTGATCGGAGAAAGCACATCGCCGATCAACCTGGTGGCTGCTGGGTCGGTCTTGGCGCGCAGGTAAAGCCCTTTTCGCTCGGAGGCGTCGTGGATAACGTCCAGTGCGTCTTGTGCTTTTCGCGCTGCCAGCATCTTTTCAGCGTAGTGCGGCTGCTGCTCCTCCGAAGGGAACACCTCGACGGCGATTAGGCCGACGACCGCAAGGGCCGCGACCAGGGCGCGCTGCACCTGGGAGGCGCCCTCCGGCTTCCAATACATCCCCCTCATATCGTCACGTCTCCGATGAACACGACCAGAACCATTCGCACGAGGATGGCCGCCGTGATCAAGCTGAGCGTGGTCTCGAGCACGCCCTGGCGCTGATACCAAATCGCGATGAGGCCGGGAATGATGAAGCCTATGATGGCGCCTTCGGAGAACGGTGTGATCTGACTGTCCAACCACATACGGAACGCCAGACCGACGATGTACCCGATGAGAATTGTGAGCGCGGTGCGTCGGCGGCCGTACACGATCGCGATCTGAGACAGCCCCTTCAAAAAGCCAAACGTCACGAGCGCGGCGAGCAAGGTCAGCCCAGTGTCGACCGGTTTGTCCATGTACAGCGCCATATAACCGGGGACGACCATGCCACCGGCGGCGAGCCCAAACAGCTCGCCATAGAGAAGGCTCGCGGCGAGGCCGAGCCCAATCGACAGCGTCAACAACTCAATCTCTGGCATTTTCCGTCCCCCGGTTGGCAAAGTACTCGGCCAGTGCCAACCCCGGCCCCGCAATGTTTCCAAGCCCCATGACGAGGGCGGAGGACTCTGCGAGGCCAAGCAGAATCTCGAAGATGTCGGCCGGATGGTTCCGATCGACGAAGACCAATCGCGTTGGGTCGAGCCCGCTCTTTACCGCAGCGCGGGCAAAAATATACTGGCCGGTGCCCAACAGAACAACTTCATCCGCCTGGGTCCAACCTGCGTACGACTCGGCGAGCTGCTCCGAACGATCGGCGCGGTCCGAGCGGCAGTTGAACACGGCAATGCGTCGTTTGAGGTCCCGGTGCCGCCGGAGCGACTGCTCCCAGATGTACCGCGTAGAGATGGGGTCGTTGGCGGCGAACCCGTTGACGAAAATGACGTGACGACCGAAAAACTCGATCTTGGCTTCGGTCATGGCACCCGGGTCTGGTTTCGCCCTCCACATGCCGCGAAGCGCGGTTTCGTTGTCGACGCCGATCTCCTCGCACACTGCAAGCGCGAGCTCCACGTTTTCCTGGTGCTCGAGGTAGGGGAACGCCTCGACATCTGCACTGGTGAGTGGTCGGCTGATCTCTTCCGCGGCACGAAAACGCGACTTGCGGTCCTCGGCGACCTGCTGAAAGAACTCTCGGTGTTTGCGTTCGGCAGTCAGGAAGACACCTCCGACCGGAACGGTGCCGGCCAGAGCCCGGGCCACGTCATCTTCGGTGGGCCCCATCACGTCGAGGTGATCCGGACGCGCGTTGGTGATGACCCCATGCGTCGCCCGAACGAGCTTCGACTCCGAAAGCCACTGGAGACTCGGTTGAAGAGCCATGCACTCGACGACGAGTGCCTCAGCGCGCTGCGCCGCCGCCATGGTGACTGCCTGCTTTTGCTCGATGACGTTCGCCCCGCCGGGCCGATACACCGGCACCTCACGGCCGTTCGACAGAATGAAGCGAGGCACGGTACCCGTGGTCTTGGCCACGCAACGAATGCCAGCTTCGCGCAAAC
>RCNB010002409.1_pt1 | contig 11495 bp, 9 predicted proteins | sample 2041321 | NCBI WGS metagenome assembly RCNB01 (sample SAMN09708232, study PRJNA481090) | Marine sediment metagenome, whole genome shotgun sequencing project.
CAGGGTCATCCGGTAGTGAGAGCTCGTCGTCGTCGAGCCCACCGAGCATGGCTTCGATCTCACCAGGCTCCGCGACCTTCCCGAGCTTAGGCCGCCGCGACCGCCGCCCGGCATCACGTTGCGCCTCCCGCCGCCCCGCCTCCTCCTCCCAAAACGTCTTCCGCCCCACCACGACATCATCACCAGGGGGACTGTCCCCTTTTTGACGGACGCCGCTCGCGTCAACGTCGCCGTCTTTAACCCTTTCAAAAAGGGGTCTGACCCCTTTTTCATCTTTTCCTGCGTTGCCGTCTCTTAGGTCTCGGAGCCATTGCCAGTTGTCGTCGGTTTCGGGGGGGAGGATGCGGGTTGGGGTGGAGCCGGGGCGACGGAGGCCTTCTAGGTTGCCGGCTATCATTTGGTTGGGGAGGTCTAGGACGGTTTGGAGGCCTTCGGGGGTGACACCCTTGACGAGCACTACTGCGCGGCGCTCGCCGTTGGTGAGCATCATCTCGTTGATCGAGAAGGGAGCAACGCCGGCTACTTCTGGCAGCTCGCCGACGGTTGCGAGGACGTCTCGGTAGTCCCGAAACTCGCGGCCGTACTTGAGCACCAACACGTGAGCGTTCACTCCGAGGACCTTGTCCCGGAAGGCCCTCTCAAAGCCCGTAGTGATCGACAGGACAGCAAGGAGCGCCGCAACGCCGAGCGCCACACCGACGATCGAGATGATCGTGATCATGGAAACCGTCGCGCGCTTCTTCGAGCGCAGATAGCGGATCCCAATCTGAAGACTGTAACTCACTTCCCCCTCCCCTATCACGCACGCCCACTGACGGCGATCCGCCAACGGCCCTCGGGGACGAGGGCAGCGCTTCGTCCTTACGGGGGGAACTTGCCCGCTTGGGGCTGACTCACTAGGGTTCGCCAGATGAAGCCGATTTGGCCCTTCGCGTTGAGCATCGGGCTGCTGGTGGCGTGCCATCAGCAGAAGAACGTGCGCCGCGAGGTCTGGCCGCCGCCGAGCGAGCCACAGCCCGTCGTGGCGACCGCACCGGCACCACCGCCCAAGGTGCTCGACCCCGTCATCGTAGAGCTTCCCGAGAAGTCGACCGTGATGCAGGTGCGCAGACAACTCGACAAGGACAACCCGGACAGGGCGCGGGAGCTTGCCGAGGCGGCGTTGCCAACCGCGAGCGCCAACGAGAAGGCCCGTCTTCATTGGTTGGCCGCCAAGGCCGCACTCGACGAGGGCTACAACCACATCGCGGTGGCGCACCTCGACACCCTCGGCACGTTCAACCATCCGCTCTCTCGCTGGGCCAAGCTGAAGCGCGCGTCGCTCCTCGAACGGAAAGACCCAGTGACGGCCGCGCAGATCGTGGCCTCGCTGACCGACGACTGGGCGGGCAGCGACCGGGCGCGCTCAATCGAGACACGCGTCGGTGGTTCAAACGGCTCTCGGGCGCACCTCCAAATCAGCCTCGACGGTCCACCACCGAAGACGCGGCAGCCAGAGCAAAGCATGCGCCCGCGCATGCAGCAGAACCTCGACAAAGCCGATTCACTCTACAACGCGAAGCGCTATCGCGAAGCCGAGCGCCTGTTCGGAAAACTAACCAAGCATCTCAAGACAGGCAGCGTCGTCTGGTGCAAGGCTCGCTACAAACAAGGGCGCGCGCTTCTACAAGACCGTGAGCGCACTCGTGGTGCACCCGTCATGCGCGAGGTCGCAGACAAGTGCATACAGATCGACCCCGACACACGCGCCTGGGCCCGATACTACGCGGCCCGCGCGTACGGCCGAATCGGCCAGTGGGACGAATCGGTACGCCAATACGAGAAGCTCGAAGCCGAAGCGCCAGCCCACAGCCTGGCCGACGATGCGAGCTATCGAGCTGCCCTGGCAGAGCTCGAAAACGGAAAGAAAAAGGCGGCACTCGCGCGGCTGGCCTCGATTCCAAAGCGATATCCAGAAGGCGACATGTGGCCGCGCGCCCTATTCAAGCTGGGCTGGGTTCAGCTTCGTGAGGGGGACTATGAGGGCGCGTATGCGCAGTTTGACCGGCTCGTGAGCCGCGGGGGCGACGAACGCCAAGAAGGCATCACCGGCCGGGCGAACTATTGGCGAGCGCGTACGCTCTTCATGATGGGTCGCCGAATCGACGCCGTCGAAGGCTACGAAGAGATCGTCAGGCGTTGGCCCCTTCGCTACTACGCGCAACAGGCTCTGTGGCGTCTCGGCGAGATCGTGCCTCAGCGCGCGAAAACGATTCTCACCAACATGCGGTCCGGCGAAGAGCCGACGCGTATGGTGTTCGCTTGGCGCGACGAATTCGATGACCCTGCGTTTGATCGTCTCGTAGAGCTGTTGATCGTCGACGAAGCGACCTATGCCTCGGCCGAGATGTCGTCATTAGGCATGCAGGGCGATGATGTCGACCCCGAGATGGCGGTCGTCGGTGCGGTGCTCCTCCAGCACTCCGGCGCGCAAACGAGGCTGAGCCGAGTCATTCGCGCGCACTTCGAAGACTTCGAAGGGCTGTTGCCCAAAGGAGAGGGGCGGTTGATCTGGGAGGCCACCTACCCGCAGGCGTTCTCCCCGCTCATCGAAGATGTGGCCGAAGACGCCGGCGTACCAGCCTCGTTCGTTCGCGCGATCGCACGGGAAGAGAGCTCCTTCGACCCCGAGGTCGTGTCCTGGGCCAAGGCGTACGGCCTAGTCCAACTGATCATGCCGACCGCAAAGCGCTTCGCCAGCGAGGTCGGCGAAAGGGCCACGCCGCGCACTCTGAAGAAGCCTTCGGTCAATCTGAAGATCGGCGCGCGCTACATGGCGTGGCTTTGGGATCGCCTGAACGAGAACCCCGCGCTCGTCCCGTCGGCCTACAACGCCGGTGAAGGGGCCGTCCGAAGGTGGCTAGAAGAGGACTCCGCTCGACCGCTCGATGTCTTCATCGAAGAGATTCCCTACGACGAAACACGGCGCTACACGCGGCGCGTACTGCAGACCTATGGCGTCTACCAGTGGCTCGCCGACGAGCAGCTCCCGGAGCTCCGCGCAAAACTTCCTGGCTCCAACGGGCCCCAGCTTTTCAGCGCGCTCTAGCGCGACGAGCTACGCCACGACTTTCGGCAAGAGCGAGCCGAACGCGATCGCCTTGTTGATGTCGCCGTCGACACGAAGCTTCCCCTGCACGAATGCGATCTGTGGGTCCAGATTGCCGCGGAGAATCTCGGCAAGGTGCGAGTCCTGAATCGTCAAGGTCGCGTCTGCCGGCTTGCCGTTGCCTTCAGTCACGCTCCGTTCTTCGAGGTCGATCCTCCAGCTCTTCTGATCCGCGCCAGTGATCTTCAGTTGGAACGTGCCTTCGCCGAGGGAACGGTCGGCAGGTGCGTGCTCGAGCGTCGAGCGCATCTGATCGACGAACGCGGAGGTCATCTCGGCCATCGCCTGGCGGCTGGCCTCATCGATCGGCGCGTCGTCCTTTTTCTGCGGAAGCACCAGGGCTTCGAGTTCGTTCGCAGACTCGCGAATGTAGCGAGTGAATAGGTCGAGGTCTGGCATCACCGCGGGGGAGGACGTTGGGCTGATCGAGAGTACGCCGTTGTAGCTCAGCACCGTGATCAGCAGCCCCATTCCGTCGACCAAAGGTGCCATTCCCATGGTCGCCAAGAGTTTGTGACCGGCCATGTACATGTCGACCTGCGGCCCCGGGACGTTGGTGATCACCACATTGAACACCGGGTTGTGCCTCTCCGCCAGATGGAAGCGGGAGTAGAGACGGAGTACTCGGTTCGCAAGACCGAACGGAATGAAGTCCCAGAGGTCGACGAACGCGCGCGTCGCACCTGCCTTCTCGAACGCCTTCCCGCTCTGGGTGTGATGATTGATGATTTTGAGGCGTTCGAGCGGATCGGCGACGTTCGTCGCGATGTCGAGGAACATCGCAGACACCTTGTTGCCCATCTTGCCGTGCTCGTCCGCACCGCGGGTCGAGACAGGAAGCATCGCAATCAACGGCTTATCAGGAAGCTGACCCTTCTCGTCGAGGTAACGTCGAAGCGCCCCCGCACAAATAGCCACGACGACATCGTTCAGCGTGCAGCCGGTAATCTTTCGAATCGCTTTGACGCGATCGAGCTCGAGCAGAGCGGTGTTCCAGATCCGTTGCCCCGTCACGGTACGATTGATCGGCGTGTGGGGTGCCGTCATGGGCACGGGCGGCGCCTCGACGCCCTTGCCGCGAACTTTGGCTGCCGCCCGAAGAGCGTCACCAACCTCGCCCGTAACGCGCTTGATCTCCGTGGGCTTGCCCATGATTTTGCGCGCGGTGTGCGACAGGACCTCGAGCTCGTTCGGAACCGGCGGAATCGCCTTGGGCGGGGGCAAACTAAACCTACGGGGCTCCTTGGTCACATCGAGGAGGACCCCCATCATGTCAGACCCCGACACACCATCGATGGCAGAGTGGTGAACCTTGTTGATCACGGCCACCGACCCCGGGGGCACCTGCGGAATGGAGTCGAGGCCCTCGACGAATGTCATCTCCCAAAGAGGCCGTGTCCGATCGAGAGGCACACCGAAGATCCGCGCGGCAAGCCCACGAAGCTCTTTCCAATTCCCCGGACTCGGAAGCGCGACATGCTGCAAGTGCATCTCGAGATTGAAGGCGGGATCCTCGATCCAGTATGGCTTTCCGATGCCGAATGGCACCATCACGAGCCGTTGGACCAAGCGCGGCACGAGATGGACACGCGTGGCCATCGTCTGCCGAAAGCTGGCGAAGTCCATCGAGCCCTCGAACACCAGCACACTCCCCACGTGCATCGGCTGATGCGCGTCTTCGAGGTAGAGAAAGGAGGAATCGAGGCCGGAGAGTGGTTGCATCAGACGAGTAGCCTACACCCGGAGCAGGGCGGATCTCCAGCGCTTCTCAAGATGGGTCAAAAGTGCGGTCGAGGTCCTTCAAAAGGCGCTTTTGCTCGCGAGAGAGCTTCTTCGGCACCTCGACTTCGACCACGCAGATCAGATCGCCTCGGCCGCGTCCATTGAGGCGCGGTACCCCGGCGCCGCGAATCAGGATGGTCTCGCCGGGCTGGGTCCCCGACGGCACCTTCACAGTTTGCACGGCTTCTTCATCTTCTTCGAGCGTGGGTACTTCGATCTTCGCGCCGAGGGCCGCTTGAGGATAGGTCACCGAAAGGCGGTGTATGAGGTCGAAGCCCTCGCGCTGGAAGTCCTCGTCCTGCTCGACGTGGACCGTCACGTACAGATCGCCAGCGGGGCCGCCACGCGTGCCTTCCTGACCGCGACCGCTCAAACGAAGGCTCTGCCCGGTGTCGACGCCTCCCGGGATGGTGAGCTTCACGACCCGCTCGATATCGACGTGCCCGTCGCCCTCGCACTCTTCACACAGGTCCTTGGCTTGCGCGCCGCGCCCCTGACAAGCCGGGCAGCTCGTGGTCATGACGAACGCGCCTTGCGCGCGAGCCACTTGGCCGCGACCGCCGCATGTTCCGCAGGTCTGGAGCTCGCCGTCCTTTGCGCCGGTACCGCTGCACGCTTCGCACGGCGATGGATGAGAGAGATCGACCTCACGGCTCGCGCCGAACGCGGCCTCACGGAGCGAAAGGCTCACGTCGGTACGAATGTCGGCGCCCCGGGCGGGTCCGTTGGGGTCATGGCGCCTTCGTCCGAACCCGCCAAAGCCACCACCGCCAAACAGATCTCCAAAGATATCCTGAACTTGACTGAACACGTCGCCAATGTCGCCGACGCCAGGTCCCCCGGCACCGCCCAGACCCGCGTGCCCGAACCGATCGTACAAGTCCCGCTTCTGCGGGTCGCTGAGCACCGAGTACGCCTCCGCGCAGGCCTTGAATGTCTCCTCGGCCTCGGGGTTGTCGGGGTTGCGATCCGGATGATGCTCGAGAGCCTTGTTGCGGTAGGCCTTCTTGAGCTCGGTCACAGTGACTTCGCGAGTGACTTCGAGGACTTCGTAATAATCAGGCTTAGACATCGGGTTTTCGGGGTGTTGGGCGGGTGCAACATAAGTATGTTGGCCCCTTGGTCAAGGTCCGCGTCTATCCACGAGAAAACGGGGCGTTTCGGCTCAATCCTGAGAGCCGGTCCGCTCGACGGTTCGCGTCAGGACATCGCTGACGAGGGCGTCGGACAGCTCACCCGTACGCTGGAACGCGCGCATGTGCAGGATCGGCTCGCCGCCAAGGTCGGCAGCCGTGCGTCCGCGGATCTGTTGCGCGTACTTGCGCGGCTCGAAGGGGACCAGGTTTGAAAGGGGCTCGACCTCGAGTCGCTCTAGTAGCCCCTGAAGTGCGCGTAGTGAGTTCATCTTCATGTATGGGCAAGTCGCGCACCCGCCTGCTGTCGAGCAACCTTCCCCGCCGGCAACCCCCGGGACGACGCCGAGACCACTGTGCGGGTCTTGTGCGATTGCTTGGCTCGCTACCGGGAAGATGATCTCGGCCGACAACTCGGCTCCACCTTCGGACGCGTAGTCCTGAAGCTTGGTCTGAACCTGACGGACGATAGGAGTGATCATTCCCGCCTCCGTACCGAGGATGAAGCGTAGGTTGCCCCGACCTCCGGTCGCGATCGCTTCGTCGACCTTGCCGAGGACGAACGCGAGGATGTTGGACGTCGAACCCACCACGCCGTTGCCCTGACTCTGCGCCTGGAGAGCAAGCTCGAACATCTCACCAGGGACTTCGAGGTGCGCGGTCACGAACACCTCCGCGTAGTTCGCGCGAACCAGATCGACCACCTCACGACCAAACATGTGATGAACGATGCAGGTGCCCTGCTCAAAGTAGTGGAACCTCGGCAGCAGAGACCGAATCGATGATTGGTCGTGCGCAGGATGCAGCTGGCGAATCTCTTCATCCGGCATCTCCGCGAGGCGCTGGAACAGATGGGCGAGATTGTCGCCCATGTAAGTGTCCGGCCCGAACCAAATGTGAATGTCGGGTACCTGAGCGGCAGCCTGTAAGACAGTCCGCACGACATTCGACGAGGTGCAGGTGATGGTCGGAACGATCGCGTGCGCCTTGGCTTTGGTGACCAAGCTCGTGTTGATGTAAACGACGTGCAGCGAGCGCGGGGTCTCCGCAGCGCCACCGAGATACGCGCCATACGCGACGGCCTCTGCCGACTCGGCTAAAGAGCACCCGATTGGGTCGCTCGCTACTCGATAGACAGGAATGTCTGCGTGCCCGGAGGCGTCGAGCATCGCGCGGACATTCTCGCTCATGAAGTCGACGCCGAGAACCGCGATCGCGCGAACCCCTTGCTCCGCCATCGCGATCGCACGGTCGGCCATCGCTAGAGAGTCAGACACGTGAATGTGCGGCCAGTCGCACGCCGAGAGGACTCCCTGAAGCTCGGGGTCCATGTAGAAGTGGGCCACGACGCCAGTGTTCTTCTCGCGAAGGAGCTTGGTCAGGCGCGCCACGACGTCGCGGTCCGGCCGCAAGAACGTGGCTTGCGCCTCAGCAAATGCGCCCTGAGGGATCAGCGCATCAGCTGTAATTCGTAATGAGGGAAACACGGGCAGGGTCATCTGCGACCAGCTCCTAAAAGAGGAGTATACCTCCTGCCCGGCGCCCCGAATGTCAAGCGAGCTCACTCCAACCTCGGTCTACATCCACTTCCCGTGGTGCGCGCGGAAGTGCCCGTATTGCGACTTTGCGACCGAACCGATTCGATCAAAGGCGTTGCCACACGACGAGTACGCGACTGCGGTGCTGCGTGAGTTGGACGCCCGTAGTGCGGATTTGCAGGGGCGCGAACTGAAGTCGATCTTCTTCGGCGGCGGGACACCGTCCTTGTGGGGACCCAACGCCTTGCGACGAACTCTGCGTGGGATTGTCGACGCGTTCGATTCGGTGAGGCCCGACATGGAGGTCACAGTCGAGTGCAACCCCAGCTCGTTGACGCAGCAGAACGCGGGCCTGCTGCGCGAAGCCGGAGTAGGCCGCCTGTCGGTGGGCGTCCAGTCACTTAGGGATACGCACCTGAAGTTTCTCGGGCGACTACATGACTCCGACAGGGCGGTCGCCGCCCTCCAAGAAGCCAATCGGGAGATGCCACGAGTGAGCGCCGATCTGATGTTCGGGATGCCAGGCCAAACAACGACGGAACTCGGCGAAGACATCGCAAGGATCGCGGAAACCGGCGTAGAGCACGTATCGGCCTACGCGCTCACGATCGAAGAGAAGACGATGTTCGGCTCGCTCCACCGCGCCGGCAAACTGAGAGTCGCCCCCGAAGAACAGTACGCTGACCTCTTCGAGCATGCCGAGCAGTGCTTCGCGGACCTCGGATGGAACCACTATGAAGTGTCGAACTATTCGGCCAGTGGACAGGAGTCGCGTCACAACCTTCACTACTGGCGCGGTGGCGCATACTTGGGGCTCGGCGCCGCGGCGGTGGGTTGCCTCGATCACGGACCTGGAGTCGCCGAGCGATGGCGGAACGACCCCAACCCGCAACGGTACCTCGACAGCGATACGCTCGAAGCGGAGATCGAAGAACTCGGACCCGACGAGATCATCCGTGAGGCCCTGATGCTCGGACTCCGGACCTTCGACGGAATGAATTTGCGCGACACCGAGAGGCGAGCTGGGCGCGACCCAAAAGCGGGACGGGAACGAGAGATCGCGCAGGCTACGGAGCGAGGGAACCTGGTGCAGCACGGAGATTGGCTACGTGTCCCGCAAAACCGCTGGCTGAAACTTGACGGCATTGTGCGAGACTTGTTCTAGAGTGCGGACCGGTGAAGCTCGATTTTGAAGATGTCTCGGTGCTTAGTCTCGCAAAGTCGTATGGGCCGACACTCGCCCTTGCTGGTGTCGACCTGAGCTTCGACGCCGGAACGGTCACCGTGATCCAGGGATCGAACGGTTCTGGTAAATCCACCCTCCTCTGGCTCCTGGCCATGCTCGCCTACCCGACGCGCGGAGAGGTTCGATACGGGAAGTATGGCATCGCCCACGCCGATGATCTCCGGGGCCGAATCGGCTTCGTCGCACACCAGCTACAGCTTTATCCCGGCCTCAGTGGCCATGAGAATCTCCTGCTTGCCGCCAAGCTGCAGGGCATCCCGTACGCAGAGAAGCGCGCCGGCGACCTCTGCGAGATGCTCTCACTCGCCGACTACTGGAACCGCCCGGTCCGAACTTACTCTCGAGGACAAGCCCAACGGGTGTCGATCGCGCGTGCGCTACTTCACGAACCTCGCCTCCTGTTGATGGACGAACCAGCAACCGGCCTCGACGAGAGGTCGACCGCGTCCGTCGTGGAGCTAATCGACCAAGAGAAGCAAGACGGCGCGATCGTCATCGTCGTGACGCATGAGGCCAAGTTCGCGGGTACGGTGGCGGATCGGGTGCTCAACATGGACCGAGGCCGAATCGTGGAGCCCGAGGCATGAGCACACTTCGCGCCGCATGGTTGGTCGCACTCAAAGACCTTCAGCTCGAGCTGCGCACCAAGGAGATACTCACCTCGACCGGGCTCTTCGCGGTCCTGGTCGTCACCTTGAGCTCGCTCGCGTTCTACACCGACCCGGTCAGTGCACCGAACATCGCACCCGGCGTGCTGTGGATCTCGATCCTGTTCTGCGGGATCCTGCTCATCGGTCGAAGCTGGGCGCTCGAACGCGAGAATGATGCGATATTCGGCCTGCTGCTGGCTCCGATTCCGAGGGCCTCGATTTACATCGGCAAAACGCTGAGCGCTCTAATCCTGCTGTTCATCGTCGAACTCCTGCTCGTGCCGCTGTGCCTGATCTTTTTCCAGATCGAGCCCAGTGGTGTCATGGGTCCTCTTCTCGCCCTGGTGTTCCTAGGCTCGATTGGGTTCGTGTCGACGGCTTCGCTCTTCTCGGCGGTGGGGATTCGCACCCGAGCCCGGGACCTCATGCTGAGCGTCTTGGTCTTCCCTCTGGTGGCACCGGCCCTGCTGGCATCCGCGGTAGCGACCCGGGAACTATTCGGCGGAGCCTCGATGTCCGAGATCGTCAGTTGGATGCGTATCCTGGCGGCGTTCGACCTTCTATTCGTCGGCTTCGGTGTCTGGATCTCCAGGCACCTCCTCGCGGAAGCCTGAGTTCTCAGCGGTACGCGCGAATCAAATCGAGCGCGACTGGATCGGACCAATCGAGTGCGCCATCGAACCGAAATCGCACCACCCCGTTTGCATCGATGATCCACGTCTCTGGAAAGAGCTTGGTACCGAACTGTTCGGTGACGACCTTGCGGTCCGCGTCGAGCAGGCTGGTGATCCGCGATGTCCGAGGGATGATGGTCTCGACTTCGTCCCAGTTGCGATCGGTCGAGACTGCGACGATCTCGACGTCGCCCCAGTCTTCGATGATTTCCGCGAGCAACTCGATGGTGGGCATCTCCTGGATGCACGGGCGACAGGTCACCGTCCAGAAGTTCATCACGACGACCTTGCCGCGCTGATCGGACATCTTCCACTCACCGCCACCCGCCTTCGGAAGCGTGAAGTCCGGGGCACGCCGGGAGGCGCCCAGATAGTGAGGAATCCCGCCTTGGCCGTCCATCAAGTTTTCGAAGCGACTATTGCCGAGCAGGGCCCTGAACGGGGCCTCTCGAGAGCGAGCACGTGCGTCCGACACCGCACCGGTGAAGATGAAGATCAGAGGGAACGCGATTGCGCTCACGATGATGGTGGCGATGAGCTCACGTCGAGACACGCCGGTGCCTTAGCGCTTTCCGAGGCCAAGCGAAAGCGGATCGTTGATCCGCGGCGGTCGCACCCTTTCTGTCCCAATCTGTAGGTACACGCCGTCGGCGTCCTCGTGAATCCACTCGCTCATCTTGCCGACTGCGTGATTGTCGAAACGGGCTGGGCAGCGGCCCTCGCGGACCACACACCAGAGCGCGTCCTCCCGCCCCTGCCGAAGAGAAGCCGGGTCGAGACGCTCCCGCCGATCGCCCGAAAGAATGAGATCGACGCCGTCGGTCCCAACCTCGACGTCCTTGACGAAGTACGCCGGGCCCTCGATCTCGATGTACGCCCAATTGATCGAGTTGCTCAGGCAGAAGCGCCCATCCTCGGCGCGATCCACCCAGCTATCGAACGAGCGGGTCAGGTTCGGATGGTCGATCCGATCATCGCCACCGAACCAGCGGCCCCGAGCATCGCGGCGAATGTCGGTCTCTCGGGTGCGGCCTTGAAGAAACTCGGCTGGGTCCATAGAGCCTCGCAGACTACAATGCCCCGCGATGGCGAGAAAGAGCCGAAAGCTCGTGGTGGTATCAAACCGTGGTCCTTACCTGCACGAAGCCACCCGCGGACAGGAACGCTGGGTCCGTGCCGCCGGGGGCCTCGTAGCCGCCCTCGACCCGGTCTTGCAACAGCGCGGAGGGGTCTGGGTCAGCGCAAAGCCCGCCAAGGACTTCGACGCGGTCACCGTGCCCGCACCGGACCTCGCCTACGACCTGGCCCACATCTCACTCAAGCG
>RCNB010002410.1_pt1 | contig 11493 bp, 21 predicted proteins | sample 2041321 | NCBI WGS metagenome assembly RCNB01 (sample SAMN09708232, study PRJNA481090) | Marine sediment metagenome, whole genome shotgun sequencing project.
GCTTCTTTCATGATCTCTATCTCAGAAGCTGATTTACAAATTATCATAGACTTTTCAGTATCCTTTCAGTCACTTCCTCTTCTGTACCCAGACCATCAATATCCACAAGTACTCCGCTTTTACTATAATATTCAATAAGCGGCTGGGTCTCTTTCTCATATATCTCCAGGCGGTGCGTGATAACTTCTTCTTCATCATCTTTGCGGATAAAAAGTTCTCCTCCGCATTCGGGACATGACGCGCCATTACTGCTCTCTGCCACACTTGTTATCTTTTGGCATTCTTTGCACGTCCTTCTCATGCCAAGCCTGTTTATTATCTCACTATTATCAACAGCGATATTTATTACATGATCCAGTCCGGTCCCTATCTCTTTAAGCATTTCTGCAAACTTTTTTGCCTGCGCCAGGTTTCTTGGAAAACCGTCCATAAGAAATCCATTCTCTGCAGAATCCCCCTGAATGAAATTCTTTATTATTTCAATGACCAGCTCGTCAGTGACCAGCTTACCGCTTTCTACAAAACTCTTTGCCTTTAACCCCAATCCTGTCTCATTTTTTATCTCTTTCCGGAGAATATCTCCTGTTGAGACATGCGGGATATCAAATTTTTTAGAGATCTTCTTTGCCTGTGTGCCCTTGCCGGCACCGGGAGCTCCCAGCATAACTATCCTCATTTTAAAAATCCTTCATAGTCTCTCATCGTCAACTGGGATTCAAGTTGTCTCATTGTATCAAGTGCAACACCTACTGTGATCAGTATGGATGTCCCTCCAAACCTGAAGGGTATTTGTAAATAATTTATTAAAACCTCCGGAAGCAGAGCCACGATTGCAAGGAAGACCGCACCTGGAAGTGTTATCCTATTAAGGACATTAGTCAGGTAATCAGCTGTATTCCTTCCGGGTCTTATTCCGGGTATAAATCCTCCATACCTTCTTAGATTATCAGCGGTATCTATGGGATTAAAAGTAATAGCAGTATAAAAATATGCAAATATAATAATAAGTGTAGTATAGCTTATTGCATATATGGGATTTATATTCCCCTGGGCAGACGGACTAAGCGCGTCTGCAAAAGCTTGTATCCACTGGTTCGGGATAAATTGCGCAATAGTGGCAGGGAATAGAAGGATAGCAATTGCAAGTATGATAGGCATTACACCAGACTGGTTTACCTTTAACGGCAGATAAGTGCTCTGTCCGCCAAAGACTTTCCGGCCCACTACCCTCTTGGCATACTGTACGGGAATTTTCCTCTCACCCTGCTGTATCATTATGATAGCCATTATTATACCTATCGTAAGGATCACAAATAAGGCCAGGAAAAAATAATTTGTACCCTGCAGCCTGAAAAGGCTTATTAGCTGTCCCGGCATCCTTGAAACTATATTAGCAAATATAATAAGGGATATACCATTTCCTATCCCATGGATATTGATAAGCTCTCCCAACCACATTATAAGTGTTGTACCGGCTGTTAGTGTTATTACTATCAGCACGACATTGGGAATATTAAAATTCGGTATGGCTCCAAAATTCCTGAAGAAAAATGTCATAGTCACTGCCTGAATAAGAGCAAGCACTACCGTAAGATATCTTGAGATCTGGTTTATTTTCCTGCGGCCGCCCTCACCTTGCTTGGAAAGCTGCTCCAGCCTGGGTATTACTACCTGCAGGAGCTGCATGATGATAGTTGCGGTAATATAGGGCATGATACCGAGTGAAAATACTGCAAAATTACCCAGTGCGCCTCCGGCAAAAAGGTCCATCATGCCAAGTACGCCTGTTTCTACCTGGGCCAGTATCACCGTGGCATCTACACCGGGAATAGTTATATTGGCCCCCAGCCTGTAAATAGCAAGGATCCCAATAGTAAATAATATTTTATTTCTTATCTCTCTTATTCTGAAAGCTGTTAACAGCGCTCTAAGCATTAGACTACCTCCGCTTTTCCTCCAGCCTTTTCTATTTTTGCAGACGCACTTCCACTAAAAGCATTTGCCTTTACAGTAAGCTTCTTGGATAACTCGCCATTACCCAGGACTTTTAAAGGAGAGTCTTTTTTCTTCATTATAAGGCCCTTCTCATTAAGTAGCTTATAATCAATAGTGCTGCCTTCCTTGAAATCCTCAAGATCACCTACATTTACAATATTAAATACTCTTTTCCTAAGATTCTTAAAACCTTTAAGATGTGGAACCCTTCTCTGCAGGGGCATCTGTCCACCTTCAAAACCTATCCTGGTCTTTCCACCTGAACGGGATAATTGGCCCTTGGTGCCTCTTCCGCTGGTAGTTCCATGTCCGGAACCGTCTCCGCGGCCCACTCTCTTTTTCTTCTTCAACGATTTAGGGGACTCTAATTCACTGAGTTTCACTGTTTTTCCTCCCAATATTATTAAAACTTCTTTTTAGACAGATAATTTATATTAATTTAGATCTTCGGTCCCGGTCTTCCCGCGTATTTCTGCGATCTGTTCAGGAGACTTAAGCGACTTCAGCCCATTAACTGTGGCATTTACAACACTTAAAGCATTTGAACTGCCCAGTGATTTGGTCAATATATTTTTTACTCCTGCAAGTTCCAGTATGATCCTTACCGGTCCGCCTGCAATTACTCCCTTACCCTGTGATGCCGGTTTCATAAAAACATTTCCTGCACCGCTGCGTGCATTTACCTGATAAGGAATGGTGCCTTCGGCAAGAGGTATCTTGAATATATTCTTTTTTGCATCATTCACGCCTTTTTGTATAGCAGTTGAGACTTCATTTGCTTTCCCGAAACCAACTCCTACTTTCCCCTTCATGTCTCCTACTGCTACCAGGGCGCTAAAACTAAATCTTCTTCCGCCTTTTACTACTTTTGCAACCCTGTTTATCTTTATTACTTTTTCGGCTAGTTCTTTACTATCAAGTACTTTTGCCACTAGCGATCCTCCTTTAAATATACTAAAATTTTAATCCGCCTTTACGGGCGCCTTCTGCAAGTGCCTTGATCCTGCCGTGATATTTATATCCGCTTCTGTCAAATACTATCATATCAATTTTTTTATCAAGAGCTTTCTTTGCCAGTGCTTCACCGGTTCTAAAGCTTATATCTATTTTCCCCTTATCTTCCTTTTTGGCATCAATATCCTTGCTTGAGATCCCTAAAAGTGTCCTGCCTGTCACATTGTCGATTATCTGACCGTATATATACTTTGAGCTGCGGAATACGCTAAGCCTCGGTCTTGAAATATTATCCTTTATTTTTAGGCGGGATCTTATTTTTCTTTTAAACTTATTATCTTTTCTCTGTATTTTTGTCTTCATTTATTCTCCTGTTAAATTAACTGGCTGCAGCGGCTGCAGCTTTTCCAACTTTACGCCTGATGATCTCATCAGAATACTTTATCCCTTTACCCTTATAGGGTTCAGGCGGCCTTATCTTTCTTATATTTGCAGCTGTTTCTCCTACGATCTGCTTATCGATACCTTTTACAATAATAGTAGTATTATCAGGAACTTCAAAAGTTATACCTTCAGGTTTTTTAAAAGCTACCGGATTTGAATATCCTACAAGCATCTCAAGATCGCTTCCCTTAAGGCTGGTCCTGTATCCTACCCCTACTATCTTTAAAGTCTTGGAAAATCCTTCCGAAACCCCGAGTACCATATTATTTAACAGGCTTCTGTATAAACCAAATTTTGACCTCACTTCTTTGCTTGCAGAAAGAGGCCTTATGATCACATTATCTTCCTCACGGTCCATTTTGACAGCTTTTCCATCATATTCCTGATGTAGCTCTCCAAGCTTTCCCTTTACAGAAATACTGTTTTTTTCTATTTTTATTTCAACGCCATCCGGAACAACTACTGGCTTCTTACCTATCCTGGACAAAATAGAACTCCTCTCTTATTACCAAACTGAACAGATCACTTCGCCGCCTATTCCAGATTCCTTTGCCTTTGAACCTGTAAGCACGCCCTTAGAAGTGGACACCATGACTACTCCCAGTCCACCCATGACCTTAGGTATTTTATCTTTTTCTGCATATACTCTAAGTCCTGGCTTGCTGATCCTTTTTAGACCGCTGATAGCGCAGTTCCCATTTTTATTATATTTTAGATTTACTTCTATTACACCCTGGATACCTTCGTCTTTCCTGACCTCATGGCTTCTTATATAACCTTCTTCATCAAGGATATTTGTAATATCAGCCTTGAATTTTGAAAAAGGTATAACCACGGTATCCATATTAGTTGTGTAAGCATTTTTAATCCTTGCCAACATATCGGCAACGGGATCAGACATATACGACATAAATTTCTCCTTTTACCAACTGGACTTGGTCAGTCCGGGAATCTTCCCTTCATGGGCCAATTCTCTTAAACAAATACGGCACAACCCGAATTTCCTAAAATAACCTCTCGGCCTGCCGCACCTAAAACATCTATTATATTGCCTTGTCTTGTATTTCGGTTCTCTTTTTTGTTTTGCTATTAATGATTTCTTAGCCACAGAGTCCTCCTACTGGCTCGAATTATTATTTCTAAACGGAAATCCGAATTCTGTTAAAAGGTCCAATCCATTGGAATCATCAACCGATGAAGTAGCAATAGTTATATTCATTCCCTTTACGGATTCTACCTTATCATAGTTTATTTCCGGGAAGATCAGCTGATCCTTGATCCCCATGGTGTAATTACCAGCACCATCAAAACTTTTTTTGGACAATCCCCTGAAGTCCCTTACTCTCGGCAGCGAAATACTTAATAGCCGGTCAAGGAATTCATACATCATATTCCCCCTGAGTGTTACCATGCAGCCAATGGGATTGCCTTCTCTTACCTTGAATGCGGCAATGGACTTCTTTGCTTTTGTAATAATTGGTCTTTGTCCGGTTATTACTGCCAGGTCCTCGCTTGCAGAATCAAGCTCTTTTATATTCTCAGTCGCTGAGCCTACTCCCATATTTATACAGATCTTCAGTAATTTTGGGATCTCCATTATATTTTTATACTTCCCGCTCTTCATGAGTTTGGGTACTATTTCTTTTATATACTTTTCTTTAAGTCTGGGTTTCATCTATACACCTCAAGCAATATCTTAAATCTGCTGATTACATTTTTTACAAACTCTGGATTTATGGCCAGCTCCACTTATATCAAATCCCATTCTGGCAGGTTTCCCGCAATTAGGGCATACTACCCTGACATTTGAGATACTAATAGGACCTTCTTTCTTGATTATGCCGCCCGGCTTACTCTGATCCTTCTGCCTTGCATGTTTTTTTACTATATTGGCCCCTTCTACAAAAACTTTTCCATCCACATTATTGATCCTCAGGACCTTTCCTAATTTTCCCCTATCCTTGCCTTTTACGATCTTTACCTTGTCATTTACTTTTATCTTTAGCATTTAAGTCTCCTAATTATAATACTTCCGGTGAAAGAGATACTATCTTCATAAAATTCTTTTCCCTCAGTTCCCTGGCTACAGGGCCGAAGATCCTGGTCCCTCTGGGGTTATTGGCATCATCAATAATAACTGCGGCATTCTCATCAAACCTGATATATGAACCATCAGGTCTTCTACACTCTTTTTTTGACCTTACAAGTACAGCCTTTACAATTTCACTCTTCTTGACTACCCCGCCCGGATTAGCGACTTTTACAGTAGCTACAAAAATATCACCTATGCGGGCATATCTTCTTTTGGACCCGCCAAGGACCTTTATGCATTTTATTTCTTTTGCACCTGTATTATCAGCGATCTTTACTTTACTTTCCGCTTGAATCATCTTATTTTCCTTCTCTATTCCGCTTTCTTGACAACTTCTTCCAGCCTCCATCTCTTAGTCTTGCTCAAAGGCCTGGTTTCAGTAATCTTTACTATATCTCCTAGCTTGCCGTCCTGCTTGGGATCATGTGCTTTATACTTTTTCATTCTTTTTAAAATCTTATTATATAGAGGATGTTTATAATGAGACTCTACAGCAACAACAATGGTCTTTTCCATTTTGTCACTCACTATTGTACCTATTCTCGTTTTTCTATTTGCCCTATCCAAAAAAATCCCCCTTACTTGATTTCACTACTGGTTTTAGTCTTTTTATCATCCTTTTTGCCGGTCTTTTTTACTGATGTCTTCTTTATAGCCGGACTTTTTTTCTTTGCCCTGGTCTTTGTAGCTTTCAGGCCCAGGTTTATCCCCAATTCCTTTTCACGTATCAATGTCTCTATCCTGGCTATATCCCTGCCCAGATCGCCAATAGCCTGTGTATTTTCAAGCTGGCCTATGGCTTTCTGAAACTTTAGAGTAAAGAGGTTCTTCTTAATATCATTAAGCTTTCCTTCAAGTTCCTCTCTTGTCTGTTCTCTTATATCACTTGCTCTCATTTTTATTCCAATCAGTCTTACTATTCGCCGTAAATAAACTTGGTCTTTATTGATAATTTATTTGAAGCTAGCCTTATAGCTTCTTTTGCAACATCTAGACTTACCCCGGAGAGTTCGAACATCACTTTTCCGGGTTTCACAACAGCAACCCAGCTCTCGGGAGCGCCCTTGCCGCCTCCCATACGAGTCTCAGCCGGTTTTTTGGTTATTGGTTTATGAGGAAAGACACTTATCCATACCTTGCCGCCCCTTTTAATATGCCTGGTAAGTGCAACTCTTGCAGCTTCCAATTGCTTACTGGTTACCCAGCCTGGTTCAAGGGCTTGCAGACCATATTCTCCAAAAGCAAGGTTTGTGCCTCCCTTTGAATTTCCTTTCATCCTGCCTCTATGCACTTTTCTGTGCTTAACCCTTTTTGGCATTAACATCGCTGACATGAATATCTCCTAACTTAAACCTTTTCTTTATCTTCTTTTATCTTGCTATCTTTTTTTGTACCAGCTTTTCCTGTTTCTTTCTTGCCGGTCTTCATTTTAGCCTCTTTGGCTTTTTCTAAAATTCTTTCTTCTGCCTTGCTTTCTATGGCTTCATCTTTTTTGTCTTTAACTATTTCTACCTTTTTATCCTCAGCTACTTTTGCTTTAGCCTCTTTCTTTTCCGGAACATCATTACCGGACCTTTTATCTGGTGCAGCTCTTCCGGTATCTCTACGCTGCCCAAACCTTTTTCTTGGCCTATCCCTCTTTTTTTCCTCAGGTTTCTCTATCATAGAAGTCTCTTCGCCATTATCCTTAAAAATAAGATCGCCCAGGTATAACCAGACTTTTACGCCGATCTTTCCGAAAGTGGTCTTGGCCTCTATAAAACCATAATCTATATCTGCCCTCAAAGTATGAAGCGGCACCCTGCCTTCCCTGTACCATTCGGTTCTTGCCATTTCAGCTCCGCCAAGCCTGCCTGAACACTGTACCTTTACTCCTTTTGCTCCTGCTTTCATAGATAAAGTCATGGCTTTTTTCATAGCCTTCCTGAAGCTTACCCTGCCTACCAGCTGGCCTGCGATACTCTCAGCTACCAGCTTTGCCACAAGTTCGGGTTTTTTGACCTCGACTATATTTAACTGAATAATATTTCCAGTGGTATCTTCGATCAATTTCCTTATCTCATTGATAGTGGCACCTCTCCGCCCGATCACCATGCCGGGTTTTGATGTATGCATATCAATTTTGACTTCTTCAACAGTCCTCTCTATCTCTATTTTAGAGATACCTGCATTTCCCAGTTGTTCTTCAATTAATTTCCGGATAATAAGATCTTCTTTTAATAATTTCGCATAATCCTTGGTTGCAAACCACCTGGATTGCCATCCCTTATTTATCCCTAGTCTTAGTCCTATCGGATTAACCTTTTGACCCATTGCCCTTAGCCTCCTCTTCTCTGCCATCAGAAACGATCACGGTTAAATGTGAAGTCCTTTTTCTTATCTTTGTAGCCCTTCCTCTTGCTCTGGGCCTGAATCTTTTAAGCATTGGACCTTCATTAATAAATATTTTTTCTACCACCAGATCATCTTCATTCATTTTATGATTCTCGGTAGCATTTGCTGCTGCGCTCTGAACCGCTTTCCTGATTATCAGAGCTGCTTTTTTTGTAGTGAATGTAAGTAAGTCTACTGCATCATCCACTCTTTTAGCTCTTATAGCATCTGCTACATATCTTAATTTTCTTGGCGATATTCTAATAAATTTTTCAACTGCCTTAGCTTCCAAGCTACTGCCTCCTTGCTAAACTGCCTTTATCAATTTGTGACTTTTGCCACGCTTTCGCTTTTACCTTTAAATATATGCGGTCTTATGGACCTTGTTGGTGCGAATTCACCTAATTTATGCCCTACCATTGATTCTGAAATAAAGATAGGAACATGCCTCCTACCATCATGGACCGCAATAGTATGCCCCACCATTTCAGGAAATACTGTCGAAGCCCTGGACCAGGTCCTTACGATCTTCTTGTCACCGACTTCATTTAATTTATTAATCTTTTCTAGAAGTTTCTCTTCTATGAAAGGTCCTTTTTTTAAAGACCTTGACATAAGTATCCTCCTCTGGTTAAAACCTTATTTGTTTCTTCTTCTAACAATATACTTGTCAGTAGCCTTATTTTTATGCCTTGTCCTATGTCCCAGGGTAGGCTTACCCCATGGTGTGACAGGATCCCTTCCGGAACTTTTATTCTTTCCTTCACCGCCGCCATGAGGATGATCTACCGGGTTCATGGCCGTACCTCTGACTGTGGGCCTTACCCCCAGCCATCTTTTCCTTCCTGCTTTACCGAGATTTATGATCTCATGGCTGGTATTTCCGATCTGGCCTATAGTCGCCCTGCAAGTCAACCTTACAAGTCTTACCTCTCCGGAAGGAAGTTTAATATTTGCATATTTCCCTTCCTTTGCGAGAAGTTGCGCAAATCCTCCAGCGGACCTTACAAGCTCGGCCCCCTTGCCCTCTTTGAGCTCAATATTGTGTATTGTGGTACCGACAGGAATACTGGCGATAGGAAGGCTGTTTCCCACTTTTATATCAGCTTTTTCACCGGACATGACCTTGTCTCCTACCTTTAACTTAAGCGGAGCAAGTATATATTTTTTCTCTCCATCATTGTAGACCAGGAGAGCTATCCTTGCGCTTCTATTCGGATCATATTCAATATTAGTAACCTTTGCAGGGATACCGTCTTTTGTTCTTTTAAAATCAATTATCCTGTATAACCTTTTATGTCCGCCTCCGCTATGCCTTCTTGTTATCCTTCCGGCAGCATTACGCCCCGCTTTTTTATTAAGGGTGCTGGTAAGTAATTTCTCAGGCCTCTTTTTTGAGAGATCCGAAAAATCTGCCACCGATGCCCCCCTCCTGCCCGGAGTGGTGGGTTTATATTTTCTTATAGCCAACTTCTATACCTCCATACTGGATCAAACCGATTCAAAGAAATCGATCTTGTCTTTTTTACTAAGAGAAACAACAGCTTTTTTCCTTCTTGAGCTTCTACCGATAGATTTGCCCAGTCTCCTGGGTTTGGACTTAATATTGCTGGTGCTTATTTTTACGACCTTTACATTAAATATCTCTTCGATAGCACTCTTTATCTGGCTCTTTGTCGCCCTCAGGTCAACAAAAAAAGAATATCTTTTATCTTGAACTCCGGCGTAGCTTTTCTCAGATACTACAGGAGCGATTATTATGTCTCTAGGATTTGGATTTATCATCAGTCATCCTCTCCACCATCTCGTTTAGCGAATTTTTTGTAAAAACAACATAGTCGACAAGCATTAGATAATATGCATTAAGTCCTCTTGCGCTCTCGACCAACACACCGGATATATTCCTGAATGATTTTGAACTATCATCATTAAGGTTTTCTGTCACTATAAGGACTTTACCGTCTGTGATCTTTAAGTTATCAAGGATCTTTGCAGCATCTTTTGTGTTTGGTTTCTTAAATCCAAAATCATCTACTACAAAAAGTTTTTTATCTTTAAATTTTTCAGAAAGTGCAATGGCTTTCGATTTTTTAATGACTTTTTTATTCAGTTTAAACGAATAATCCCTGGGCTTTGGGCCAAAAACAACTCCTCCACCTTTCCACAAAGGTGATCTTATTGTACCTGCCCTTGCATTACCGGTTCCTTTTTGACGCCAGGGTTTCCTGCCCCCGCCTCTTACTTCGCTTCTTCCTTTTGTACTATGAGTACCGGACCTTCGCTGTGCCAGGTATCTTCTAATATCCTGATAGATAACCTCTGATCCTGCACCCTGCTTTACCAGATCATCTGATATCTTGATCTTTTCTTTTTCCTTGCCCTGCTTGTCAACAACACTTAAGCTAGCCATCTTCTTCTCCTAAACAAATATTCTAAATCTTTTTCAGGTATACCATACTACCCTTGGGGCCTGGAACACTGCCCTTTACAAGGATCAGGTTTTCTTCTGCGATAATATCCACTATCTCCGTTTTTGGAAGGGTCACTTTCTTTCCGCCCATTCTTCCGGGCATCTTCTTGCCCTTTTGTATCTTAGCCGGAGTGGCACACATACCGACTGCACCGGGGATCCTGTGTGCATGGGAACCATGAGACATTCTCCCCCTGTGGAAATTATGTCTTTTTATGACACCTGCAAATCCCTTACCTTTGGAATTCCCGGTTATCTTTATACTATCCCCTGCTTTAAATATAGTGACATCTATACTATCGCCAGGTTTATATTCCTTATCAAATTCTTCTACTCTTATTTCCTTCAGGTATCTCTTGATGTCGATATTATTCTTGGCATATATACCTTTAATGGGTTTATTGATCCTTTTTTCCTTAGTGGAACCCACTCCTACCTGGAGGCTATTATACCCATTTTTTTCTTTATCTTTTACTTGTACCACTATGCATGGTTCAGCTTCAATAGCTGTTACATATACTGCATTGCCATTATCTCTAAACACCTGGGTACAACCCAATTTTTTTCCATATAATGCGTCTACCATTTTTACTCCACTTTCACTTTTTAACACCAAACCCAAAGTTGCTAGTCTATATTATTTGGCTGACCACGTCAACATACTTTCCATAAAATCATGGGAAACTAAGATTTGATCTCGATATCCACTCCAGCTGGAAGACTGAGCCTCATCAGAAGATCTACGGTCTTCGGTGTCGGCTCTATTATGTCTATCAGTCTCTTGTGGGTCCTGATCTCAAAATGTTCCCTTGAATCCTTGTTCACATGGGGCGACCTTATAACACAATAAACATTCTTTTTGTTCGGTAATGGAACAGGGCCAGAAACTTTTGCTCCTGAATTCTCTATAGTCTCCACTATCTTCTTAGCGGACCTGTCTATCACTTCATGATCATATGCTTTTAATTTTATTCTAATTTTCTGACTTGATTTAGTCACTGCCAAATTATTTCCTCCTAAGTCTAAACTATCTTACTCAATAACGCTTATAACACTTCCGGCACCTATTGTCCTGCCGCCTTCACGTATGGCGAATCTCTGTCCTTCTTCCATGGCTATTGGCGCTATGAGCTTTATTTCCATATCTGTATTATCACCAGGCATT
>RCNB010002510.1_pt1 | contig 11493 bp, 8 predicted proteins | sample 2041321 | NCBI WGS metagenome assembly RCNB01 (sample SAMN09708232, study PRJNA481090) | Marine sediment metagenome, whole genome shotgun sequencing project.
AGGCGAATCATGTCTGGCGTTACTCCGGCCGTCTTGAGTTCCTCCTCTGTGAGCTGCCGATGTGTCGTTGAGGCCGGATGCGCGGCCAGCGACTTGACGTCGCCAATATTGACGAGACGCAAAAACAACTCGAGAGCGTCATAGAATTTGACACCGGCATCGAAACCACCCTTGATGCCAAAAGTCATTAGCGCGGAAGGTTTTCCATTCGTGTACTTTTGCGCGAGATCGTAATACGGAGAATCTGGCAGACCGCCGAAATTGACCCACTCGACCCGAGAATGCGCATCCAGGTGTTTGGCAACAGCCAGCGCATTGTCGCAATGACGCTCCATGCGCAATGGCAATGTAGACAAGCCCTGCAAAATTTCATTGCACTCAGTGCCGATCCCGTATTTCTGAGTGGCACTGTACGTGCGCGCCCGATGTACGCTGCGGGACCGAGTGCGTCCGTGTACACGACACCATGATAAGAGGCTTCCGGTTTGGTCAGCATATGAAATTTTTCTGCGTGCTCGGCCCATGGAAACTGACCACTGTCGACAATGACGCCACCCAACGTGGTGCCATGTCCGGCCATGTACTTGGTCAACGAGTTAACGACGATGTCGGCACCCCATTGGATCGGTTTGATCAAAGCCGGCGTCGCCACTGTATTGTCGACGATCAGCGGTACGCCATGCGCATGCGCCATGGAAGCGATCGCTTCGATATCAACGATATTTCCAGCCGGATTGCCAATCGACTCGCAAAATACAGCGGTGGTCTTGTCATCGATCAGGCTTTTAATCGCTTCGGCCGAATCATCAACCGCGAATCGAACGTCGATGCCTTGTTTCGGCAACATGTGTTTAAACAACGTATATGAGCCGCCATACAACTGCGGAGTTGTCACGATATTGTTGCCGCTTTCAGCGATATTCAGTATCGAATAATTGATCGCAGCGCTGCCTGCGCTGGTGCACAGCCCGGCGATACCACCTTCCAGTTCGGCAGAACGCTTTTCGAGCACATCAACGGTCGGGTTCATTATGCGCGAATATATGTTGCCCTCTACTTCCAGGTTGAACAACGCAGCACCGTGCGCGGCGTCGTCGAATTCATAGGCCACAGTTTGATAAATGGGCACAGCGACAGCCTTTGTCGTGGGATCTGCTTTAAATCCTGCATGTATCGCGAGCGTTTCGTCTTTCATTACGATTCCTTCAGCAACGGCGTTCGACCAATTGGAAAGCCTGACCTGAACTCTGCCAAATATTTGCTCGTAAGGAAAGCGAGTACGCAATTTCGGGTATGCCTTTTCGACATTCTCCATGGCCAACGAAAAGGCCCCAGGAAGGGGCCTTTGATTTTTCTGACGGTGGTGGCAGTCCTGAGCATCGGGCTCTTTTGCCCACTTTTGTAGCGCTTGTACAAGTAGGTCGCAGGAAAGATTTAGCGCTGGGAAATGTTTTCTAAAAATCCGGACCGCTATTCAACACTCTCAATTTTTTCGAAGATCCCTGCGATCACCGTTGTTTCTTCGTTCGATAATTCAGGTCGCCAGATGTCAAAAATAAGCACAATTCGTGTGCTATCACTTGTATTACGGGCTTCGTGTTCAATCGAATCATCAAAAATCATCAGCTGATTTTCAACAACCGGACGAATTTGATTACCGACTCTTAGCTCACAACCATTGGGAACAATTAACGGTAAGTGGACGAGCAAACGAGCATTCGTTTGGCCATGATGCGGAGGAATATGAACGCCCGGTTTTAGCAACGAGAACAAGATATTGGGTGAACGACCGTTAATCTTTGCAATGGGCAGTTCGGCAAGGGCTGCATAGGTATCAGGACACCTTTTTATATTACTTTCTATTGGCAATCCGTCTTTCACTAAATGAAAAGCGCTCCAACGAGAATCGTTTTCCAAACCAACATTACTCAGGGCGGGAGCATCTGGATTATGGTCCATGTATGGAGAAAACAATGTTTCATCCTCCATCAAATTTTGCAGTTCCTGCTTGATGTAGCCCGCTTTCGATAATAGACATTCCGCCCACTCGAAGTCAGACGGGTCGTAAAACTGCTTGTGAGGTAACTCAGGTATATAGAGCTTACTCGGATTCTGATGATAAGCCTGTTTTCTCCCCATCATTATATCAACTGTTTGTTCGATCCTGGTCGCTCCTCCGCTATCTTTAAATCCAAGCTCATCCAGATAAGAAGACATACTTTTTTCAAAGTGTTTAGCCGCCGCATCACACGCGGCTTGCGCTCGCCGTATCTCTTTAGCCTGCGATTCGGATAATTGACTGACATCCGGTGCTAATCTAATGGCCGCCAAATAAAAACCAGATGCCGCTTTGGTTTTGCCTAAGCCTGTTAGTGCATCCGCTTTTATCAAATTAGCGTTTACATCTTTAGGATCCAATAATAAATAGCGATCAATGGTTTCTAAACAAAAATTGAAATTTGATGCAGCGCGAGCTGAGAATGCGGCTGCCATCAGAACATCTCTATGGCTATCTCCCTCGGCAATAGCGGTTTGCAGACAGGCTAATGCCTCACGAAAGTTTCCAAGCTTCGCCGCCTTAATTCCGCTAAGCGCACCAGGTGACGGGGTTTTATTTTCCAAACTGGTTCAACCTTTGATTATCAAACGTCCATAACGATTGATCGTTATGTCCTTTTCACAGGACATAGGAACACAAGTAGTGCTGACAAGTTAACTCTTTAGCTCAAACCATTTTTCACGAGATTTCGAACTATGTGGCTGGTGTCGTGAACGACATCCGGCATCAGTTATTGGGTTGTGCTCGCCGGTAGGGAGGGCAGCAACGGTGACGCCTAAGTCCCGGGCCCTGGGTCGATCCTTGTACGGTGCTGTCGATGCGAGAGTGCCCAGGAATAACAGCAGACATGCACTGGCCGGTTGGCCAGACGGTTTTTGGCGGACATTGTCCGGTCCCTTTGTTATTTGCCAACCACCCTGTTGTCAACGTGCGCCGATGACAAGCCTATTGCTCATTAAGAACAAAAGGCCCCATGAAGGGGCCTTTCTCATTATGGCGGAGAGGGTGGGATTGATTCGTTCGCTTCGCTCACTCACCCCTTCGGGGCGCGCTTTGCGCGTCCAAACCGGCAAGCCGGTTTGTCGAACCCACGGACAACCCTCTTAGCATAATGTGTGCAACAGTTATCGTGTCTGAATCATGTCATTACGACTGTGTAATCCGGCTTTTCAGGCCAGCTTCGTCGGAAGCGGTCATGGGTACCTGATTCGTAGCCACGCGCTCTAAAACCAACAACTCGTTGTATTAGATACTAATTCGATCAGCAGCTTGTCCAAAGAAAGCCCCAGATCGCCGGCAATAAACCCAAGAACGGCGGTGTTCGCCGGCCGTGTCTTGGACGCGTGGCTGGCCCCCTGGCCCCGTTGCGAAATGGTCGCTCTTGGGTCACGGCGTGCCCAACATCTCAATCTCCTGCAACCTGAACATTAGATTGATTTCCGGCAGGCGATCCTCAATGAGATTGTTGAACGCTTCGATCTCCTGATCGATCTGGGCAGACACTTCAAGGCGATAGGCTTCGCCCTGGTCCGTGGGCCGGTAGTCGCCCGCAGACTCGTGCGTCGCCAGGTACGCCAGGCGATTGTTAAGCTTGATACCGAAGTTAAGCGGGTCCTGGCGCGCCTCGTTGCGCGTCTCGTGAATGTTATTTTCGATTACGGTGGCTTCTTCGCGCAGAGAAGCGATGGTCTCGAGAATCGGCGCCGCCTCCGGGTTACCCTCAAGCTTGGCTTCCAGGTAATCGAGATCATCATACATCTTGCGAATATCAATCACGGCCTGGTTCGCCTCTGAGAGCTTGTCCCGCACTTTGATAAGGAAGTCGAATTGCGCTTGCAGATCCGCCAGGGAACTGTTCACCCGCGGATCTTTCAGGATCTCGAATTCCTGCTCAACGCTCTGACCGCCGAAGTTTAAACGCGCTCGATAGGTGCCTGGTACGGCGACCGGCCCCTTCGTATCGGAGGAGTACAACACGATTCCCTCGAAGGACACCGCGTCCGGATAACGCATATCCCAGACAAAGAGATTGGCACCCTCCTCAGGTTCCAGCTTGTCGCCGTCTTCGTCTTCGTCTGCATTGCTCGCAGACATCTCGTCGTCATCTTCTTCAACATTGCTCTCAAATCGTTTTATTAGCGTGCCGTCCGATTCGAGGATTTCGATGCTCGCGGGATTGTCCTCATCCGGGGTTTCATTGAGATTGAAATAGAACATCACACCCGGGGGATGGTTCTCACCGTCAAGGAGCGGGTCGCGCTCGCCCCGGCCAGGCTGCCGTATCCGGTAGCTCAGCTTGGGCTGGAACAGGTGGACGTCCGCGTTCGCAACGGACTCATCGAGTTGGTGAAGCGGCGTAAGGTCATCAATGATCCAGAAGCTGCGCCCCTGGGTTGCCACGATCAGATTCAGATCGCGGACCTGCAAATCTGTAATTGGAACCTCGGGTAGATTCAGTTGGAACGGCTGCCAATTGCTACCGTCATCGAAGGAGATGTACAAGCCGTATTCCGTACCTGCGTAGAGCAAGCCCGGACGCTCCGGGTCTGCTCGCACAACGCGCGTGAAGTCCGGAGACTCTATTCCGTCGGTGATCCTGGTCCATGTCCTGCCGTAATTCGTGGTCTTATACAGGTAAGGCGCGAAATCTCCGGATTTGTACATCGTGCCAGCCACATAGGCGCCGCCCAGCTGCGTAGGATGGATATCAATCGAATTCCACATCAGTCGCTCGGGCGCGTTCGGAGGAGTGACGTCGTCCCAGGTCTCACCGCCATCGCGCGTAAGGTGAATCAATCCGTCATCGGAGCCGGTCCAGAGCACACCCTCTTCATAGGCGCTCTCATTCGCCGTGAGGATTGTGGCGTAGAACTCGACACCGGAGTTGTCCTGGGTAATCGGTCCGCCCGAGGAAACGATGGTCTCGGGGATCGCGCGGGAGAGATCCGGGCTGATCGTGTCCCAGCTCTGGCCTTCGTTCCTGGACACGTGAACCCGATGCGAGAAGGCGTACAGCATGTCTGAATCGTGGTGCGAGAAGAAGGTCGGGAAGTTCCAGTTGAAGCGGTACTTCATGACCTCGACGCCGGAACCTGCAGGATTCAGAGGCCAGACATTAATCGACCGGCGCTGGGCGTTCTCGTGGTTGTATCGGTTGAGGTAGCCCTTGTAATTCCCCCCATAGATGATGTCGTTGTTGTCCGGGTCGATGGCGTGATACGCACTCTCACCCCCCGCTGTCACTTCCCAGTCGCTCTCCGTAATGGCAATGCCATCGGACCGATGCAAAATACGGATCGAGGAGTTGTCCTGCTGCGCACCGTAGATGCGGTACGGGAAGTGATCATCCGTGGCAATCCGATAGAACTGCATCGTCGGTTGGTTGTGATAAGTCGTCCAGCTGTCTCCCCCATCGGTTGAGACCTGCGCGCCGCCGTCATCGGCAATGATCATTCGCTGATTGTCCGCCGGATCTATCCACAGATCGTGGTGATCACCGTGAGGAGCATTGTGCAGGCTGAAGGTCTTTCCGCCATCCGTGGATACGGCATAGGAGACGTTCATCACGTAGACCTTATTTTCGTCCTGCGAGTCCGCGATGATCCGCGTGTAGTACCAGGCCCGCGAGCGCAGGGCGCGGTCGCTGTTGGTCTTTTCCCAGGTCTCGCCGGCATCATCGGAGCGAAACACACCGCCGTCCTCGGCTTCGATTATCGCCCAGACGCGATCGGGATTAGCAGGCGAGACGGTCACACCAATTATCCCACGGGGCGCCTCAGGCATGTTTGGAAGCTCCGTCAGCCTTTCCCAGGTGGCACCCGAGTCAGTGCTCTTCCAAAGGTCGGAGCCCGGCCCGCCGCTTGAGAAATCGTGGGGCGTGCGGCGCACGTTCCAGGTGCTGGCGTAGATGATCCTCGGGTTGCCTGGCTGAAACACGAGATCGACGGCGCCAGCATCTTCGTTAGCAAAGAGCACCTTGTTCCAGGTCTCACCGCCGTCGGTACTCTTATACACACCGCGAGCCTCGCCAGACTGCCAAAGGTCGCCCATCGCGGCGACGTAAACGATGTCAGGGTTCGTTGGGTGAACGCGGATGCGACCTATGTGATGCGTTTCCTCCAGACCGAGGAAACTCCAGGTTTTTCCTGCGTCTGTGGACTTCCAGACGCCGAAGTTCGAAGACACGTTACCGCGTACGGTCTTCTCGCCGAGGCCGGCGTAGATCACATTGGGATCGGACTCCGACACCGCCACGGAGCCGACTGATCCCCCGAAGAAGCCGTCGGAGATATTGCTCCACTTGCTGCCACCGTCGATGGTCTTCCAGACACCACCCCCAGCTGAGCCGAAGTAATAAGTACCCCGGTCGCCAGGAATACCGGTCACGCTTGCCGAGCGGCCGCCGCGGTAGGGTCCGATCAACCGGTACTCCATTGCGCCGTAAAGCGCCGGGTCATAATCGTCCTGGGCTTGGGCCACCGGGATTTGCACGCCCGCCACAAGCAGGATGAGTGAGAGGACGGCATTGGTGAGAGCGCGATGATTAATCATGAGGAGGGTCCTGTAGTCGTGCGGATTCGTTGCCTAGGCGGAAGAGTATAAACGTTCAATTTTCTGCGTCGTAGAGTTTAGAAATTCTTCGTGAAGATTGACGGTTTCCATCCAAGAAGCATGATTGCAAATTTAGCCTCAGGCAGAAATGAACGCGTAATCCAAACTTAACTTGCTCATCACCATCATTCTAGTGTCAATTTGAATCTTCGCCCAAAGGAGCCCCGCCGTGCAAACCGGCATCCAAATCGCTGGCGCGTTTTGTCGAACTGGAGCTCTCATCTGCATCAGGGTTACTCCTAAAAAAATGGGGACCCATTCGGATCCCCATTTTTGTTTGGCGCGCCCGGAGAGATTCGAACTCCCGGCCGCCTGGTTCGTAGCCAGGAGTACAAATTAATAATTTCAGTCAGTTACAGAAGGGATTCCCAAAAATACCCTCTAAACACCCCTAATACGATCAATTACATAGCCATTGTTTTGGGAATTGATCGACGCCTAAATTGCCTTCACTGCATGATCAACCGCGCGCGTTTGTCCGATGCTGGCGACATATTGCCAAGTTCACGTTAAATGTCCGCTTTACCCGGTGGTCTCAACCGATCGACGCAACACATTCATTAAATTTATCTGCTGGTGAGCAAAAGGCCAAGGTTTTCCTTGGCCGATCATTCAACTCACAAGCGACATTGTTTAGGTGTTGCTGAGAGTGTACCGATAGATCGGTTCCCTTGGGAAAGTACTGTCTTAAGAGTCCGTTCGTGTTCTCGTTTGATCCTCGTTGCCAGGGACTTTGCGGATCGCAAAAATAAACATCGATGTCTGTCGCCAAACTAAATCGCTTGTGATCCGAGAGCTCTTTTCCCCGATCCCAGGTAAGCGACCTGTAAAGTTCCCGTGGCAATTTCTTCGACTGCTTTATGAGTGCGTTGATGACCGTTTTTGTATCTTTGCCGTCTATTTTTGCCAACATGACATAGCGGGTATGGCGTTCTACCAATGTCGCCATGTAACTGTCATTGGATCCGACTATGAGATCCCCTTCCCAATGACCAGGCACCGCTCGATCTTCAACCGAGGCCGGCCGTTCGCTGATCCTGACCATGTCCTTGATTTGTCCCTGACCTTCGCCACTCCCGTTGCCGGGTCTGGAATGACGCATCGTACGCCGTGTGCGTAGGTGCTTTATCAGTTCCTTCTTAAGCGCTCCGCGGGCTTGAACGTATAAACTGCGATAGATGATCTCGTGTGACACCTGGTAATTATCATCCTCCGGATAGGTCTGTTTCAACCAGCCAGCAATCTGCTCCAGTGACCAGCGCTGCTTGAGCTTGCTTGCCACAATATGTGCCAAGGCGCGATTCCTAACCAGTTTACAGGGCTTTCGACGATGCGCCCGATCCCAGGCGGCTTGCTCGGCTTTGCTGGCTCGGTAATCTCGACGACCACCATTGCGATTAATCTCACGACTCACCGTTGAGGCTGCACGACCCAATAACTCTGCTATCGATCGAATCGACTGGTCGGCCGCAACGCCTCGAGAAATCTCTTCTCGCTCCGATAACGTCAATGCCAGTCTTGAGCGACTTCGTTGCCGTGGACGTATTCCTCCAGTCTCCGACAGAATGCGCTGAACCGAAGAATGTCCTCGATCAAATAGACGAGCGATGACACGCATCGAATCACCTTTCTGCCAAAGATCCCACATCAGGTTTCTTTGTTCTGAGCTGTAGTAAATCCTCGATCGTTGCTTCATTTTCAACATCTCCCTCTCCAGTGCTAGAGTGTAGATGTTGCATCGACCGGTTGAGGTCACACCCAATACCAGCCACTCAGGTGGTAGAATCAGGCAAGTTTTGAGCGGCTGCATTTGACCCAAAGGAGACGTCGCATTCGCTTGGCTAACGGGAAAAACGTATTCGCCGCATTTGGTGTGCTCACACCATTGATCGTATTTTTTCTTACGATTAGCCATGCCACGTTCGCGAAAGATGATAATTCCTATCGTTGGTGGACAACTCCCGAGGGTTGGTGTGTAGAGGTTGAGCGGTCAATGCTGTGCACGGACCTTGAATTTCAGGCGGAGTCAATACGGCCAGGATTCATCAGACTCCGACAAAACGTGTCTGATGATCAGGTGCCAATACGAATATTGTTTTCTTTCAGTGGGATACGCGAGTATGCCCTACTCGCGGAAGCAGATGAACAAGTTGCTTTCGTGGAGACTTACGAACTACCAGGCGCTCTTGCCAATGTCTACATGGCGGCGGGTGTTTACATTTTTGAAGTCGAGCTTGATAACAATGTCGTGGTGACTCTCCACGGTTACGAGTTCGACGATCTTGTGGGCGTCGCAGCAACAATAGCTAGTGGGTGGAGTTAGATTCATTGTTGTTGGGCGATCTAAGTTACAAAGAACCAAACCGAATCAGGCAATCGTGCAGTGCTGATGCTCTCGCCCGCACACCGAGCACTCATGGCACAACGGCAACACACCTACTTCGAAGGAGGAGCCATCTTCCACAATCCCAGAACGAACGCCGCGTGGAAATTAAATAAAGCGTTCCCGGAGCACTATTGGAAACCGCTTCTGAAGGAAGCCGAGGTACATTACCGGCAGCCGTACCAGCTACGACACACCTACGCGAGTACGATGCTCAGTTCAGGAGAAAACATTCACTGGCTGGCAAGACAGATGGGGCATCGTGACGCCACAATGATACTGAGGACCTACGGTAAGTGGATACCGGATGTCGATCCGAGCGCAGGAAGCAAGGCCGAGGAGGTGGCGAAGACGCTCACGAAATAGCGCGTCAGAATCGTGTCCAAATCGCGTCCAAAAGTTGCCGAATCATGCCCCACCTATGCCCAACGGCATGACAGACAAACGCAACTAACCTGCTGAACGAACAACCCTTTTCAATCGGTTAGCAAAAAAGGGGGTGGCGGAGAGGGTGGGATTCGAACCCACGGTACGGGAGAACCGTACACTTGATTTCGAATCAAGCTCTTTCGACCACTCAGACACCTCTCCAGATTTTCTTGTTGCTACGTTGGTGTACTAATTTTCACCCCAGAAAGCGCGAAGGCAGATGACTCTGCCATGCCATTCATCTATTTGCCAACTGAACAATTTGGGCTTAGTTACTGTTCTCGAAGAAGTAACTCCAATTCACACTTTCTTTGTAGTGCTTTGTCACTGAAATTGGGGCAAAACTGTTGTAGCCTTGCTCTACCACGGGTCGCGATTCTGCTGACACTGCAGTATTTTGTCAAGTGCACAACCCGTGCTCTGTAAGCGATTGAACTGCTGCTAATACTTCGAATTAATAAGGCGGTTCAAGGTCAAAACGAATTAAGAACTGTTTCATTGCAGGATGCATAGATACGTTCAATGGAGACTGGATTTGCGCTTGTTGTTCATCACAGTTCTTGCAGCCCTGATCGGAACCTGTTCGGCTCCCCCGTCGATGCTGGATCAGGTTCTGGAATTGGGCGAACTACACGTCGTCACGCGCAACACACCGACTTCCTATTTTATCGGGCCCAATGGTCCTGCCGGCCCTGAGTACGACATGGTGCGCGGTTTTGCTGAAGATCTCGGCGTTACACTGGTGATCACGACTGTCGATAGTGTCTCGGAAATTCTGCCGCAAGTATCACAAAACAATGTACACATGGCTGCAGCCGGCTTGTCTGGTACAGAGTCACGCCGCGAGTATCTTAGTTTCGGTCATCCCTATAGTTCGGTCGACATGCACCTGATTTACCGGCTGGGCACAGGCAAACCGCGTTCTGTTGATGAAATTATTGGCCGACCGATCGAGGTTGTTGCAGGCAGCAGTCACTCCGACATGATGGCATCACTCGGCGCGCTCTACCCACGACTCGAATGGTCCGAAAATGCGGATGTAGAGGTGCTCGATTTGCTGCAAAAAGTCGCAGTCGGCGAGCTGGACTTTACCATTGCTGACAGCGCCGAGTTCAATATTCAACGGCACTTTTACCCTGATTTGCGCGTCGCCCTCGACCTGCAGATTGCCGACCCTATCGCGTGGGCTTTCAAGAAAGGTGAAGGTGACAGCCTGCTCGCCAGGGCAGATGAGTACATCATCAAAGCGGGACGCGATGGTTTTCTCGAACAGGTAGCTGATCGTTACTTCGGCCACACTGAGAAATTTGACTACGTCGGCACGCGCGCATTTATACGACACTTCGAGAGCCGGCTGCCAAGGTATCGGCAGATGTTCGAGGAGGCGGGCAAGGCCTACGGTGTCGACTGGCGCCTGCTGGCCGCGATTGGCTACCAGGAATCACACTGGAGATCGCACGCCGTCTCGCCGACCGGTGTGCGCGGCATTATGATGCTTACTCAGGCGACCGCAGACTACCTGGATATTGAAGATCGCATGGATCCTGAGTCCAGCATCCTCGGCGGCGCAAGATTTTTTGCGCGGCAGCTAGAACGTCTCCCGGACAGCGTCGATTATCCGGATCGTCGATGGATGGCGATTGCCGCCTATAACGTCGGCTTCTATCACATCAAGGATTCGCGACAAATTGCCGCCTGGCAGGGAGGCGACCCGGATACCTGGGTGGATATCAGCAAGACACTGCCGCTGTTGGCGAAGCAGAAATGGTATTCGCGGGTCCAGTACGGTTATGCGCGTGGCTGGGAACCCGTTCTGTACGTGAATAACATTCGCAGCTACTACAACATCATCAAGTGGCTGACAGAAAACGAAGTGATTCCGGAAGAAGAGCCAACGGAAGAAATTGTTGGTGCGCCGGAGCTGGTTGCAGCAACGGAAAAACAGGAAATTTTGTAACCCTTCAAACCCGGATAAATAATCCGTAGGAGCGGCATCTTGCCGCGATCAGCT
>RCNB010002411.1_pt1 | contig 11488 bp, 9 predicted proteins | sample 2041321 | NCBI WGS metagenome assembly RCNB01 (sample SAMN09708232, study PRJNA481090) | Marine sediment metagenome, whole genome shotgun sequencing project.
ATTTTAATACTATAAGTAATTTTACTTCAAAAAAATCATCGAATAAAAAAATAAGACTTTTTTATTCCAACCAGAAAGGAAAACACCTTTTTGTAAATAAAAAGGAAATTTTAAAATTTTCAGACTATATAGGAACCGTTCCTTGTGTTGTTCTAACCTTAGATGATTTAAAACTTATTCGTGGGGGCCCACAGGAAAGAAGAAGATTTATAGACATACTTATTTCACAAATTAGTCCGGTATATCTTGATGACCTGAAAATTTACCGTAGAACCTTACAACAAAAAAATGCGTTGTTAGGAAGTGAAGATAAAAATAAAATAGAAGATCAAATTTACATCTGGAATGAAAAGCTTATTGAACACGGGACAAGAATAATATTACATCGATTGGACGGTATTAATTTTTTAAATACTCATTTATCTGAATATTATAATACAATTTCTGCGTTACATGACAATATAAGGGTAGAATACAATTCAAGCATTGGGGAAGAAATACAGTCCTATGATAAAAAACAAATCGAAAAATTATTTGAAAGAAAACTTCATCTAATTTATAGATATGAACTTGAACGAAAGACGTCAGTTATCGGTCCACACCGGGATGATATAATTTTTTATAATGATGGAAAACTATTCAGGGATTTCTGTTCACAGGGAGAAAATAAAACGTTAGTTATCGCATTAAAATTTTTAGAGTGGGAGTACATTTCTCACGAACGGCATCTAAAACCTCTATTGCTCCTGGATGATATCTTTGGAGAACTGGACGAATTAAGAATGCAGGGTATACTGAATTTTTTAGGTAAAATTGGTCAGGCTTTTATAACGACAACCCTACAAGATAAATTTAAAAAACATTTAACAAGCAGAAAATTTATCCTTAAAGACAAAAAATTATATGACGCCTAAAGACAACTTTAAAGATATACCCTCGGTCCTGAAAAAGGTATTAAATAAATATAATCTGACAGAAGCTGTTTTAAAAGACAAGATTCTTAATAATTGGGAATCAATGGTTGGTAAAAAGATTGCAAATCAATGTACACCCGTCGCATTTACAGGTAATATATTAACTCTTCGGGCAAAAGATAATATTTGGAAACAGGAACTTGCACATAGGCAGAAGGATTTGGTAAATTTGTTGAATGAACAGTTAAAATCATCGCTTGTGAAAAAAATCAATATTATATAAGCAGGGGTACTATTAATGACGGAAGAGCGGAACAATAAATCTGAATATACGGCAGAAAATATACAAATTCTTAAAGGTTTGGAGGCAGTACGCAAAAGACCGGCGATGTATATCGGGGATATTACTGCGCGTGGTTTACATCACCTGGTCTATGAAATCGTAGATAACAGCGTCGATGAAGCGCTTGCTGGATATGCGTCGATGATAAAAGTAAAAATAGGTAAAGACGAAACAATTACTGTTGAAGATGATGGCAGGGGAATTCCGGTGGACATTCATCCGCAGGAAAAGATCCCGGCTGTAGATGTTATTATGACGATGTTACATGCCGGGGGAAAATTTGACAAGAGTTCTTATAAGGTTTCCGGTGGTCTTCATGGTGTCGGGGCATCTGTTGTGAATGCATTGTCCGAATGGTGTACGGTAGAAATTTGTCGTGACGGAAAAGTCTATTTTCAGAGTTATAAACGTGGTAAAGTTGATAAACAGCTTAAGATTGTAGGAAAGCGAAAAAAAACAGGAACAATCATAAAATTCTTTGCCGATCATGAAATTTTCAGCAAGATTGTTTATAGTTATGATACATTAGCCCAACGATTGCGAGAGCTTGCTTTTCTGAATAAAAACCTGATCATCACTTTGGAAGATGAACGGGAAGATAAAAAAGAAGAATTTCATTATAAGGGCGGATTGATAGAATTTGTAAATTATCTCGATTCTGCAAGAAGTCCTATTCACAAAAAGCCAATTTATATAGAGAAATCCGATACGGATACACCGGTAGAGATTGCTCTTCAGTATAATTCAAGTTTTACTGAGAATATTCTCACATACTGTAATAATGTAAATACTATTGAAGGTGGAACACACTTATCCGGTTTTAAATCTGCTTTGACCCGGACGATGAACAATTATGCTTTAAAAAATAACTTAATTAAATCAAACGAAAAGATAACTTTTCAGGGTGAAGATGTCCGAGAAGGATTGACGGCAATTATCAGCTTAAAGGTGCAGGAACCCCAGTTTGAGGGGCAAACAAAAACGAAACTGGGAAATTCAGAGCTCAAGGGTATTGTCGAATCCATTGTAAACGAAAAACTTTTTGATTATTTGGACGAAAATCCATCGACCGGGAAAGCAATTATTGAAAAATGTAAAAGTGCCGCCCGGGCCCGGGATGCAGCCCGTAAAGCGAGAGATCTAACGCGTAGAAAATCTGCTCTGGAAAGTGGTTCTTTGCCGGGAAAGCTGGCCGATTGTTCAATTAATGATCCGGATCATTGCGAGATTTATCTGGTAGAGGGCGATTCGGCTGGCGGATCAGCAAAACAAGGCCGGGATCGACGATTTCAGGCAATTTTGCCACTTAAAGGTAAAATACTCAATGTTGAGAAAGCGCGGTTTGACAAAATTCTATCCAATGAAGAAATAAAAACGATAGTAACCGCATTAGGAACAGGAATTGGAGATGAAGATTTTAGTGTGGAAAAATTGCGTTATGGTAAAGTTATTATCATGACCGATGCCGATGTAGACGGTTCCCACATACGCACTTTACTGCTGACCTTTTTCTACCGTTATATGAAAGAATTGTTTGACTTTGGAAAAATTTATATTGCACAACCACCACTTTATCGTATTAAAAATAAGAGCAAAATATTTTATGCTTTTGACGAAGATGAAAAAGAGGTGATCATAAAGAAATTCAATGGTGCTGGAAGTATAGATTTACAAAGATATAAGGGTTTAGGTGAAATGAACCCGGATCAATTATGGTCAACGACGATGGATCCTGAAAAAAGAACTATTTTACAAGTTTCCCTGGAAAACGCGGCAGAGGCCGATCATATTTTTTCTACGCTTATGGGAGACGATGTAGAACCCCGGCGGGCCTTTATCGAGACAAACGCAAAATACGTAAAGAATTTGGATATTTAAATAGGAAAAACTATGGCCACTGGTGAGAAAATTATTCCCACACTTATTGAAGATGAGATGCGTTCCTCGTATCTCGATTATTCCATGTCGGTAATTGTGTCTCGGGCTCTTCCGGATGTACGTGACGGCTTAAAACCGGTTCATCGTCGTATTTTATTTGGAATGAGGGGTTTGGGACTTAGTTATAACCGCACGTATAAAAAAAGTGCCAGAATTGTTGGTGAGGTTTTGGGTAAATATCATCCACACGGAGATACAGCGGTTTATGATACGATGGTACGTATGACCCAGGATTTTTCATTACGCTATCCATTAATCGATGGTCAGGGTAATTTTGGTTCGATCGATGGAGATTCGCCTGCGGCGATGCGCTATACGGAAGCACGAATGTCCCGGATTGCTGATGAGATGTTAAAAGATATTGATAAAAACACTGTTAATTTTGCCAATAATTTTGATGATACCCTTAAGGAGCCAACACTATTACCTGCCGTATTGCCAAATTTGCTAGTCAATGGTTCTTCCGGTATTGCGGTTGGTATGGCGACGAATATCCCTCCTCATAATTTGTCAGAAGTTGTTGATGGCATTCTGGCAATGATTGAAAATTCGGAATTAGAACCCGAAAATTTATTACCCCTTATTAAAGGACCGGATTTTCCTACAGGCGGAATAATATTAGGATATCAGGGTATCAAAGACGCGTATACAACAGGTCGTGGTCGTGTGATTGTCAGGGCACGGACAAATATTGAGCTGACCAGTAATGACCGTGAAAGAATTATAATTTCTGAAATTCCTTATCAGGTTAATAAGACGAACTTAATAGAAAAAATTGTAGATCTTGTTCACAGCAAAAAGGTTGAAGGTATTTCTGATATTCGGGATGAATCTGACCGGGACGGATTACGTGTTGTAATTGAAATCAAACGAGATGCCAGCGCAAAGTCAATATTAAATTCGCTTTACAAACATAGTCAGATGCAGACAACATTCGGTGTTATCATGTTAGCCCTAGTTAATGGTCAACCAAAAGTGTTGACTTTGCGAGAAGCTCTTCAGCATTTTATTGATCATCGTCATGAAATCGTCCTCCGGCGTACGAAATTTGAACTTGATGAAGCGGAAAAACGGGCTCATATTCTCGAAGGTCTGAAAATAGCCATTGATAATATTGATGAGATTATTGAACTCATAAAAAAATCACGCGATCCGGAATCAGCGAAAACAAATCTTATTCGTCAGTTTAAACTCAGTGAGATTCAGGCAAAAGCAATATTAGATATGCGCCTTCAGAGGTTAACCGGCCTGGAGAGGAAAAAAATTGAAGAAGAGTATAAGGAAATCCTTAAGCTTATCGAGAAATTACGGGCAATTTTAGATAATCACGGGCTTCGGATGCAAATCATAAAAGATGAATTACTTGAAATAAAAAAGACCTATGGCGATGAACGCAGAACAGAAATAATTGCCAATTATGAAGAGATGACGATTGAGGATATGATTGCAGAAGAGGATATGGTAATTACCATATCACATCGAGGCAATATTAAACGGTTTCCTGTTAGCGGCTATAGACGCCAGAACAGAGGCGGTCGTGGTTCAATGGGCGCGACCACAAGAGAAGAGGATTTTCTTGAATATATGTTTATAGCAAGCACGCACCACTATATTCTTTTCTTTACGAACAGGGGCAGGTGCTATTGGCTAAAAGTTCATGAAGTTCCTCAGGCTGGTAAAGCATCTCGCGGGCGCCCGATCGTTAATTTGATCGATATTGAATCCGGAGAAAGTATTCGTGGATTTGTTCCCGTAAAAAACTTTGATGAGGGCGGTTTTATAATCACGGCGACAACTTCTGGGATTGTCAAAAAAACGGATTTAAGTGCCTATTCCAGGCCGAGAAGAGGGGGGATTGTTGCTGCTACTATTCGTGATAATGATGAGTTGCTCGGAGCCAGTATTTCCAGCGGAGAAAATGACATCATTCTTGTAACCCGCAATGGTTATTCCATTCGCTTTAACGAGAGGGAAGTCAGGAATATGGGCCGCTCGGCCGCTGGCGTTAAGGGTATTACACTGCGTTCCGGCGATGAGGTTATAGGAATGGTGGTGGTCAAAAGAGAAGATACATTACTCACCATATCTGAAAAAGGAATGGGCAAGCGAAGCAATGTAAGTGATTATCGCACGCAATCGCGTGGTGGCAAGGGTATCATTGCCATGAAAGTGAACGATAAAACCGGTCATCTGGTAGCAGTTTTAGAAGTGGTCGATAACGAAGACATTATTATAATAACCGAAAATGGTGTGGTTATCCGGCAGCATATCGGGAAAATTTCAGTTATTGGACGAAACACACAAGGTGTAAGACTTCTCAGGCTTGACGACAAAGATAAGATTGGAGATGTAGCAAAAATTGTTTTAGGCAATGGTAATAACAATAATGACATAGAAAATGGTCACGAAGAATAAATTGAAGGTATTAAATTGAATAAAATATTTCTACGGAGGCTGAAATGAAGAAAATTTCAGATTCAACGATAAGCCGTCTGTCAAAATATTACCGAACATTAGGACGCTTGATCGAAAAAAAGGTTAAAACTGTTTCTTCTGATGAAATAGCAGAAATTGACGGAGTCACATCAGCTCAGGTACGAAAAGATCTTTCATTTTTCGGGACTTTTGGAAAAAGAGGATTAGGGTATAACACCAATGATTTGCAAAATAATATCGGAACCATTCTTGGCCTCTATAAAAAGTGGAACGTTGCTTTAGTGGGCGTTGGTAATATTGGCCGTGCATTAGTTGACTACCAGGAGTTCTCGAAGCAGGGTTTTATTATTCAATTATTGCTGGATGATGATGAGAAAAAAATTGGAACGAGTATTGGTAAATTAGATATAAAACCGTTTGCGGAAGCGGCAGAATATCTTGAAGAGGAAAAAATACAGATTGCAATTGTCGCAGTTCCGGCTAATGTTGCGCAAGGGGTTGTGAATAGTTTAACAGACGCCGGAGTAAAGGCCATACTAAATTTTGCCCCACTTAGCCTTAAGGTGCCGGAAGATGTAATGATTAAAAATGAAAATATGTCTATAGAACTCGAGGCACTCTCCTATTTTCTAACAAATCGTGGAAAATAAAAAAGGCAGAACCGGTTAAGAGTTCTGCCTTAAAATTGAAATAAAAACTTTACTATTCGTCTACAAGTTCCTTTGAAAGTTTAAAAGCTTCTTCGGCTTTCTTTTTGTCTCCCATTTTTGCATATAAAAAGCTGAGATTTTGCCACACAGAGGATGAATTAGGAAAAATCTCAACACCCTGTTCAAGCAATTCTTTCGCCCGATCAAATTCTCCCAATTGAAGCAATAAAGTACCTAAAAGATCATATACTTCTTTGATGTTAGGGTCCAATTTTTGTGCTTTTTCAAAATATACAACGGCTTCCTTCATAAATTCTTTCTTCTTAGCTTCATCTTCTTCTGATCCCGTAGCTTTTTTAAATAAAAGTAATCCAAGGTTAAAGGGAATCGCCTTTTCATCCGGAACCCTTTTGGAAGCAATCTTATAGGCCTCAATGGCTTCATCTTTTTTATCGCCCATGTCTAAACTTTCCGCGTAGCGTATTAAGCATTCTGAGTCATTCGGGTTAGTCTCTAGACCTTTTTTAAAATGTTCTGCAGCTAGGGCGAATTCCTTTTTACGTTGATAATAATATCCCAAATCAGTCCATGCGGCAATCGTATCTGGTGCTGCTTCGGCGGCAGATTTTAAGAAGTTTAAAGAATTTTCATCATCGTTTTTGAATTGATAGGCAATAGCAATTAGACGATTTGACATATAATCATTCTTAATATATAATGCATTGCTAAAATTTTGAATAACCCTATCAATTTTTTTAATCCCTTCGGGACTTTGTTTGTCCGTAACTTTAATCATTGCGTTGTAAGTGGACACACCATCATTGTAAAATTTACTATGATAATTATTTTGCGATAGTTCGATTTGGGCCTGAAAAGTATTTTTAATTGCCAAAGATTTGTTAAAGGACTCCACCATTTCTTTTATCATACCTTTTCGTCCCTGAATCTCACCGAGATAATACCAGGCCTCTTCATTTCCCGGATATTTTTCAGTAGCCACCACAACTTCATTGAGAGCATTATCATATCTTCCTGCGTTATAGTCAATAACCCCTTGTTCAAGTTCGGGGGGACGACAGCCATTTAAAAGCAGGATAAAAGAAAATAAAAATGCAAAAAATACAGTATACGATCTCATCTTTTCTCCTTATATATTTAACTGATTAATGTTATATTTCCGGTATTTTTGTAAAATGCCCTTTAGATATTTAATTGGAGGAATCTCTATAGACCGTTAAGTATTTTTATTAAAAATATCAGATATTTGATTATTTATTGGGCTATTAATGATTCCCTTTTCCGTAATTATACCGCTCAAAAAATCCGCTGGTGTTATGTCAAATGCCGGATTATATACATCCGCGATATCCAATAAGTTATCATTATAACGATAGATATGCAAAATTTCTTGTGAATTTCTTAATTCTATTTCTATTTCATTTCCCGATTTAGAAGAAGGATCAATAGTAGAACTTGGTGCTACCGCATAACACGGAATACCATGAAACCGGGCCAGAACCGCCAGGCTGTATGATCCTATCTTATTCGCCACGTCTCCGTTTATGGTGATTCTATCAGCGCCGAATAGTACAAGGTCAATTTTTTCTTCTTTCATCAAAGATCCGGCAGCACTATCTGTTATAAGCGTACATGGAATATCATTATGCATTAACTCCCAAAATGTCAACCGGGCACCCTGTCCAAGGGGCCGTGTTTCGTCAACGTACACATGGATATTATAATTTTGCTGACGGGCAGCGTAAATAATACCAAGTGCCGTACCCCACCCACCGGTAGCTAGGCTTCCTGTATTGCAATGTGTTAATATATTTGCCGGATTTGGAACAACCGCCAGACCGTTATATCCAATCTGATGACAGGCCTCCTTGTCTTCCAAATGAATTTTGATGGCTTCAGATTTTAGTAAAGTGATAATTTTAACCATCGACTGGTGACGATTGGAGTGATAAACAGCTTGCATGCGCTTGATAGCCCAACCAAGATTAACGGCCGTGGGCCGACTCTGAAAAAGGATCTGACAAAATTTATCCATTGAATCTTTAAAAGTGTCATAATTTTTATCTGATAATTGATTTGCTGCAAGGTATAAGACATAAGCCGTACAGATACCGATGGCCGGGGCACCGCGAACTCTTAATTGCTTTATCGCTTCAACACACTGATCTACAGAATGTATCGCAATATACTTCAATTGTTGAGGAAGAAGGGTTTGATCAATAATGGTCAGTTGGTCATTCTCAAAAATAATAGCAGGTGTTTGCATAGTTATACCGGATTAGTATATATAAAAGCTAATGACTCCTTCATTAAATATCAAGAAAATGAGGAGATAAAGAATATAAATAATCATCTCATCTAACATCAATATTTCATTATCCAATATTATTTACTTGTTGAAATACCTATAAAGACCCATATTAAAAATCGGGTCTGTATTAAAAAGAAATTGTCCGCCACTCCATTAATCTGTAAATTTTAATATGGCAAAAGAATTGAAGAACATTTTATTTCTTGTTTTTGTGCTATTCATTGGGGGAACCATAGGGTATTCCCTGCTTGAAGGCTGGCCATTTCTTGATTCTTTATACATGACCGTGATTACACTTTCGACAACCGGATTTCAGGAAATATATCCCCTGTCGATCAGTGGTCGTATTTTGACAATGGTTTTAATTATTTTTGGTATTTCAATCCTTTTTTATGCGTTAAGTGAAATAAATATGGTGCTGTTTAAAGGAAAATATTTCCAGGAAAAGAAAATGCAAAAAAAAATCAATCAGCTGGAAAACCATTACATTGTTTGTGGCTTTGGCAGGATGGGGAAAAAAATTACCCAGGAACTTCATAAACGAAACAAACATTTTGTCGTTATTGAAAAGGAAATTATTAATCTGGAGCAATTTGAAGATTGCTGTATCATCCATGGTGATGCGACGGAAGATGAAGTTTTATTGCAATCCGGAATAAAAAAAGCTAAAGGTCTGGTTTCCGTGCTTAGTACAGATATTGCTAATACGTACACGACGCTCAGCGCCAGAGGACTCAATCCTAATTTGAAAATCATTGCCCGCGCCGAGGAAGAGAGTTCAAAAGGAAAGCTGCTAAAAGCGGGAGCTAGTCGGGTAATTCTGCCATATGAAATTGGAGGTTTTCGAATAACCCAAGCCCTGCTTAAACCAACAGTAGTCGATTATATTGATGAAGTTTTCTCCCGATCAGATATTGGGTTGGAAATTGAGGAAGTTAAAATTATGGACGGATCAACGCTGATTGATAAAACACTGGCAGAATCTGAAATAAGAAATGCTTTTAATATCATTATCATTGGAATATACAGACAGGATGGTGATCTTATATATAATCCTCGTTCTGACGAAAAACTTACTACCAATGACAATTTAATTGTGATTGGAGAAAGAAAAGAGCTGGAGAAACTTCAGAGAATTGCCAATGCGAAAAATTAGCATTTTATTGCTACCAACCATTCTTTTCGCCACACAGCCGCAAATATCATTTAACGAAGAAAAATTTTTATCTCGTGTGAAAACAATTTATCATTCTTTATCCCTCGCGGGATTGGATAATTTTTCGTGATTACAAACCACGAAATATAATGTTAAACAAAGAAATAAAAATATTACAGTGACCAAGAAATCACTTATTGTGAATTATCTTTTTCAATTCAACAACAAGTTTTTCCGGATATGATTTCTCTGAAGCACGGTGTTTAATAATTTGTTTAAGTTTCTTTTCAAATTCTATCTTTTTATCACAGGGCAAGCAATAGCTTAAATGATCTTCGAATAATAATATATCTTTCTCGGATAATTTTTCATCCAGATAAGCCTGTACACTTTTTTCAATATCTGAACAATTAAATTTATTTGTTTTAGTCTTTTTCATCGACTAAATACCCCCTTTGTTTTGCATAATTCCAGAGATATCTCTGAAGTAATTTTCTCCCCCGATATAAACGAGACATAACAGTTCCAAGAGGGGCATCGATAATATTAGCAATCTCGTTATACGAAAAACCCTCGACATCGCAAAGCAATACCACCAAGCGAAACTGATAAGGCAAGTTTTCTAAAGCATCTTTTACATCATCCTCAAAAAAGTTTTCAAGGAAATCTTCTTTTGCTGTTTCCTGTAAACTAATAGATTCATCTATTTTTTTATATAGATAAAATTCTTCCAAATCATCATAACTAACTTTTTGAGGCTGTCGAATGGCTTTGCGATAGGCAGTAATATATGTATTGACCAGTATGCGAAAAGCCCAGGCCCTGAAATTGGTGTTTTTCTGATATTGATCGAACGCACGGAAAGCTTTAAACAATGTATCCTGAACCAGATCTTCCGCGTCATTCTGATTGTGTGTCATTCTAAGAGCAGTACTATAAAGAGAGCTTAGATGCGGCTCTATCAGTAATTCGAACTCAAGTTGTCGTGCAGTCGGCAAATAAATTCCTTTATGATTTTTCAAAATGCACCTGAATTTTAATTAAACTTAAATACTTTGTCAAGAAAAAGCCTTCTGGATATTAAGCACCTTTTAAAAGTATCCTAAAAGTTGATCCTTTTCCAATACGGGTTTCGGAAATAATAATTTTACCACCATGGTAATCCTCGATTATTCTTTTCGCTAGACTCAGCCCAAGTCCCCATCCCCGTGTTTTTGTGCTGAATCCGGGTTTGAAAATATCGGTTTTATCTCTGGTGTTTATTCCTTTGCCCGTATCCGAGATATCAACGGATATAAAATTTCTGTCTTCATCTTGAAGAGAGATTTCAATTACACCTCCCCGGCTTTCTATGGCATCAACAGCGTTTTTGAGTAAATTTTCAATTACCCATTCAAAAAGTTCACCGTTAAGCTTTACTACTGGAGATATCATATACTTTTCCTTGATCGTAATTTTTTTCTCGAACCGGGGTAATCTTTTCCTAAAATATATAACGACATTTTCCAATATATCGACAATGTTGGTATTTTTGAGCGCTGGCACAGAACCAATCTGAGAAAAACGGAGTGCAATTTTATTAAGTCTTTTAGTATCAATTTCCATTTCATTTAAAGCGAGCCCCAATTTTTTGGGATTATCTTTTAGCAATTCTATCCAGCCCTGAATTGAGGAAAGCGGAGTACCCAGCTGATGTGCCGTCTCTTTTGCCATACCCACCCA
>RCNB010002413.1_pt1 | contig 11478 bp, 11 predicted proteins | sample 2041321 | NCBI WGS metagenome assembly RCNB01 (sample SAMN09708232, study PRJNA481090) | Marine sediment metagenome, whole genome shotgun sequencing project.
ATCGAGGAAATCTCGAAACCACTTCATACCTTGAAGGAGTAATATATGTCCCGATCGAGGCAGTATGCGAGGAAGATGGAAAAGAATGTGTGGATATACTTGTCGGTGAAGATACATTTGAAAGAGTGGAAGTCGAGACAGGGATATTTAATTATGATCAAATAGAGATAAAGTCTGGCCTAAAAGAAGGAGATATAATAGCTGTTTCAGGCCTGGAATGATGCCTTTAGTTTAAAAGCTTTTTAGATACTGCTGTTTTAAGGATAAAAAAACATAATCTATATTAAAAGAAAAGATATATGAACGAGAATAACCATACAATAAAAATAGAAGAGCTTAAGAAAATATACAAAATAGGAAATATAGTAGTTCCTGCATTAAATGGTGTTGATCTGGAGATAAGATCCGGTGAATTTGTATCCATAATGGGACCCTCCGGTTCAGGAAAATCAACTCTTATGAACATAATCGGGGCGCTTGATATACCGACTACGGGAAAATACTTCCTTGACAGTGTAGATGTTGGAAAGCTAAATGATAATGAGCTAGCAATAATAAGGAATGAAAAAGTCGGTTTTGTCTTCCAGACATTTAATCTTCTCGCAAGGGCCAATGTATTCGGAAATGTGGAACTGCCTTTGATATATAGTAATAACAGAACCAGAAATAAAAAACAGAAGATACTTGATGCCATAGAGTCCGTGGGTCTTACTGGCTGGATACGGCACCGCCCCAATGAACTCTCCGGGGGCCAGAAACAGAGAGTGGCCATTGCCAGGGCTCTTGTAAATCATCCTTCGATCATCCTTGCTGATGAACCAACCGGTAATCTTGATTCAAGAACAGGAGAGGAAATAATGGGAATTTTCCAGAAGCTCAATAGAGAAGGAAAGACCATTATAATCGTTACCCATGAAATGGACATAGCAAAGCATACACAACGTATAATATACCTGAGAGATGGGATAATAAGCGGTCAGGAAGATGTAAAGGACCAGCTCAGTGCTGAAGAACTAATTAAAAATATGCCAAAACTGGAAGATAGAATATGAGAAGATTAAGTGAAAATATAAAGATTGCATTTAGCTCATTGATCCTTAATAAGACAAGATCATTTCTGACAATGCTTGGAATAATAATAGGGGTGGGTGCCGTAGTTGCAATGCTTTCTATTGGTGCAGGAGCTCAGCAGTCAATTGTTAGCAGCGTGGCAGATATAGGGTCCAATCTTATAATTATTATGCCCGGTGCACCACCGGAAGGAGGCCAAGGGGGGATGGGTCCCCAGCAGATGTTTGTCCAGGAGACAGCAGAACTTGGACCGGATGACGTCAAAGCAATAGAGAAAGGATCAACACTTACCAGTGAAGTAGCTCCAGTTGTCATGAGTGTATCCATTGTGTCCTATCTTAATAAAAATGCTCAACCACAGATAGTTGCTTCCACTGAAAATGCACAAAAGGTCTATAATTTGAAAGTGGGAGAAGGTAAGTTCTACTCAAGGGGAGATGTTTCAAGTTCTTCGAATGTAGCAGTTATAGGTAAAACTACTGCAACTTCACTTTTTGGTAAGATGAATCCTATTGGTAAAATAATAAAAATAAGCGGACAGAATTTTAAAGTCATCGGAATCCTTGAAGAAAGAGGGTCAGATGCTTTTGGAAATGACCAGGATGATTTTGTCTCTATTCCGATAACCACAGCCCAGAATAAACTATTTGGGCAAGGCTCTTATAATATGATACTTGCCACTAGCGCTTCAGAAGAGACAATAGATTCAGCTTCTGACGAAATAAGGGATATATTACGAAAAAGCAGGAATATAAGACCCGGAGAAACAGCTGATTTCCAGGTCCAGAACCAGGACCAGATACTTGATGTTGTAAGCTCTATTACAGATATCTTCACAATTGTCATAGCTGGGATCGCCAGCATATCCCTATTGGTCGGTGGTATAGGTATTATGAATATAATGCTTGTATCAGTAACAGAAAGGACCAGGGAGATAGGTATACGAAAGGCTATAGGCGCCAAAAACCGCGATATACTTACCCAGTTCCTTATAGAAAGTATAGTCCTTAGTATTATGGGCGGTATTTTAGGTATACTTTTTGCAGTACTTATTTCAGTAATTATTACTAATTTTACTGTACTTGAGACAAGTATAACTGCTTTTCCGATAATCATAGCTTTAAGCTTCTCAACTGTTGTGGGTCTCTTCTTCGGTATTTACCCTGCTATGAGGGCAGCCAGGTTAAATCCTATTGATGCACTCCGATATGAATAAAAACTAAACATAATACTTAATGATCTGGCAATACTTTTTGACATATAAAAACAGCCCGGAAAAATGTCCGGGAAATAGATCTGGTACTATGGTATTTATATTCCTGCAATGATAAAGCCTCCCATTTTTTAAAGTTATAATAAAATATGGGAGGCTTTTTTCTTCTAAGAATCAATTACGAGCCCGGCATCAACAAATTATTTCTTCTCTATTTTGGCTCTTCTTCTCCTCTTGGACCTTACTATGAGCCATATAACAACAAGTATTATTGCTATAATTGCCAGTATCGGGCTGGCAGCTATAATAAATATCAAGATTCCATTAAATACTGTTACTGCACCCCTCAGGCCTTTTTTAAGGGCTTCAAGGAATCCCCAACCAGTGGAAGTAGCGATAGGTTCCGGTTCATGCATATATACTTCAATAGTGGAAAATGAGACCAGATTATCAAGGTAATTCATCCTGCCCTTGATCACTTCTATCTGTTCCGAGACATAGCTTAGTTCCCTCTGTACCTCAATACTGTCGCCTACATCATTTGATTGGGACATAAGATCAAGAAGTATCACCTCCTGGGCATTAAGATTTCTTAACCTGCTTTCAAGGTCGGTGTATTCCTGGGTGACATCCTGGCCGGAAACAGTAATACTCTCCACTGTACCCATATCCTTTATCATATCAAGAGCTGAATTATACTTATCATGCGGGATCCTTATTGTAATGCTTCCACTTGTAAGCTTACCGTCTTCATCAGAATAACTTTGCGTATGAGATACAAAACCGCCATTATTATCAGCAAGTCTTGTAAGGTCAAAGAGCGCTTTTTCGAACTTGCCGTCCCCGACTTCCAGTGTCAGATAAGCAGTCTTTATCACTTTTCGATCTGTGGTATTCGGTGTATCACTATATTGTGCATCATCCCTGTATACGCTTTCTTCCTCTACCGCAAAATCACCTTCTGACACTTCCATTGCAGGTGCTTCTTCAGAAGATACAGCCTTTGTCTCTTCATAATAGCTATCACTTGCAGCAGCCTCGTCACCGGTTAACCCCCCAAATATGCCGCAGCTAGTCAGGGCAAGGGATATCACCGCAGTTAAAAGAATAAAATAGAGCAGAAACCTTTTTGATATTCTTTGAATCTTCATTTTTTCTCCTTGTCTTCAAATTATTAATATAATAATAAAGTTTTTCACTGTACAGCTCAAATACTTTCTGAAACATTATATCTATTCGAAGGAATTATTAGTAAAACCGGGGTGGTCCTTAAATTAACCGGACAAATAAAAAAGACCAGATACTGATCTGATCTCTTCTATACAATAGTACTGCCTGTGCATCAATAATACGATAGATACATATAAATAACAGGTAATCCAATACCAAACTATAAATAATAATTATTCTTTTTCTTAAATAGCAGGCATATACAGGATAAAGTATTTGATATCCTGATTGTTTATTTGCCTGCTGTGATCATTTCTTCCATTTTCTTTACATCGACTTTTGCAGATTTGCCGTTTCCGCCTTTTTCTTTCTGCATCTTGTCGATCTGGTCCTGCATCTCATTGACCCTCGCAAAGAGTTTGTCTACCATATCATCATAGGTATCGATGATCTCGTCCTTGCTCATTCCCTTGAATTCTCCCAAACACTCTTTCATCTCTTTCTCCTTCCTTATTGCTTTTCTTGCCAGCTTCAAAGTATTTGAAAGCAGCATGGCAATAGTCATCGGCCCCACTCCACCGGGAACCGGAGTAATATATGAAGCTTTTGGCTCAACATTTATAAAATCAACATCACCTATAAGAGTACCGCCTTTTTTATCAAAATCTTCTGCACGCCACTCTAAAAGTTCAGGACTTGCTTTATCCTTTGTGATCCTGTTAATCCCTACATCAATAACAACTGCACCTTCTTTTACCATATCTTCCTTAATAAGGTATGGTACACCGGCGGCTACTACAAGGATGTCGGCATCTTTTGTGTGTGACTTAAGGTCACTAGTCTCAACATGACATATTGTAGGTGTGGCCCATTCATTTAAGAAGAGAAGGCTCATTGGTTTTCCTACTATTTCACTATGCCCTACTACTGTAACATCTTTTCCCCGCATGGGTACTTCATATCTTTTTAACATCTCCATGATCCCTGCGGGAGTAGCCGGTACAAGAAAATCCTGTTTTGCGACCAGGCTGCCCATGTTCATAGGATGAAAACCGTCTACATCTTTTTCAGGATTAATGGATTCAAGTACTATTCTCACATCTACCTGCGGAGGAAGCGGCAGTTGGACAAGTATCCCGTGAATATCGGGTCTCTTATTAAGTTTCTCGATCTCCATAAGAACATCAATAGTAGACACAGTGTCATCCATCTTGATAGTCTCGGAATGTATTCCTACCTGTTCACATGCTCTTCCCTTGCTGCTGACATAGACCTTTGATGCCGGGTTTTCACCGACGAGTATTACTGCGAGTCCGGGTTTTAAGCCATTTTTTTTCTCAAAGTGAAGGATTTCCTCTGCTACTTCTTCTTTGATCTCTGAAGCTATTTTGGACCCGTTTATTAATGTGGCCATCTAAATCACCTCATTTTTAAAATTTTTCTACTGTTATTCATACAAAAACAATAGTCTAAATGATAATAATAATGAATACTATTATCTCTATTATCGCCTTCCAACTAAGTAATTATATACATGAAAATACCATTGTCAAGGAAATGTTACAAAATTGTTACACAATTTATTGCAGTTTTAAATTACCGGTATTTTTATCGATTTTTTCGTGGAAGAAAGAGGTTTTTCAGGAGCTGCAGTCATCACATAGGCCTGTGAAAAGTATCTGATAATTATCTACCTGCAGCTTGCAGTTTTTCATTATGGTCTCTTCTGCATTTTCCCTGAGCCTTACCTTTACAGCACTCTGGAGGCATTGATTATTCGTGATTATCTTTTTGCAGTTATTGCAGATCATATAGATAAATGTCTCTTTTGCGCACTCCCTGGACAGCATATAGTAGGACCGTCCGCTTCCAAGGATTATCCTGCAGACTATTTTTAACCTTGTTAACAGTTCCAATGTCCGGTATACAGTGGCCACACCTATGCTCGGGTCCACATTCTTTACTTCCATATACACATCATCAGCAGTCAACAGATTGTTAGCACCAGAAAGTACTTCTATGATTATATCCCTGGGTTTAGTGACCTTGAAACCAGAATTGGTTATCTTTTCCTCATAATATTTTTTCTGGCTCTCTTTATCAAGCTTATCATCTATTTCGGCCATTATTTCCCCTGAGTGATAAAATAGTAAAGCAACAGATCCAGTTATGAGTTATTGTAAGTAATAATTGTTACTATTATCAGTAAAGATAAACTAAATTTTAGATTTCGTCAAGCGTGAGAGGCTCTATGTGAGTTTCTGTGCTACCATTTCCCCGTCCGTATATACTCATCTATAGAATAGGCAGCCTTCCTGCCGGCTCCCATGGCAAGTATTACCGTAGCGGCACCGGTTACTATATCCCCACCGGCAAATACACCTTTTACAGAAGTCTTTCCAGTCTCGGTATCTGCAGCAATATTTCCCCTGGAATTTAACTCCAGTCCCGGTATTGTTGAGATCAGAAGCGGATTTGGGCCCTGGCCTATTGCCATTATTACCACATCAATATCTATATCATATTCTGATCCCTTTATGGGAATTGGTCTTCTGCGGCCGGACTCATCAGGTTCGCCCAACTCCATCTTTATTACCTTTATTTTATCTACCCAGCCGTCTTTACCTATTATTTCGACAGGATTATTTAAGATCTTAAGATTTATACCTTCCTCTTTTGCATGTTCAATCTCTTCATTCCTGGCAGGCATCTCAGCCTCGCTTCTCCTGTAGATCAAGTATACGTTTTTGGCTCCCAGTCTCTGTGCTGTCCTTGCGGAATCCATCGCAACATTTCCCCCGCCGACAACTGCCACATTTTCACCCTTCATTATCGGAGTATCACATTCAGGAAATTTATAAGCTTTCATAAGGTTTGATCTTGTAAGGTATTCATTTGCAGAATATACCCCATTCAGGTTTTCCCCGGGTATTCCCATAAAATATGGAAGACCGGCACCAGTAGATATAAATACGGCTTTAAAACCATCTTTAAACAGATCATCCAAAGTAAGTATCTTTCCCATTACCATATTAACCTTAAGATCGACATCCATGGACTTCAGGTAGTCTATCTCCTTTTGTACAATATCTTTAGGCAGCCTGAATTCAGGAATACCGTACACAAGGACTCCTCCTGCCTTATGGAGGGCTTCAAATATTGTTACCTTAAAACCCATCTTTGAAAGCTCGGCTGCACATGTCAGCCCGGCAGGCCCGGATCCTATTACAGCCACTGGTTCCCTCGTGCATTCATGGGTCCCGTCTAAAAAAACGCATTCCTTACCTTCATCAGCGAGCCTTTTAAGTTCACGGTCAGCAACATACCGTTCGAGACGCCCAATAGCTACAGGTTCGTCCTTTATTCCAAGGATACATTCTTTTTCACACTGATCTTCCTGGGGGCAGACTCTCCCGCATATGGCCGGCAAAGTATTTTTCTCCCTTATCTTTGCCAGTGATTCTTCAAACTTTTTCTCTGTTATAAGCTCAATGAATTCCTTTATATCTATCTCGACCGGACAACCCTTTATGCATCTTGGCTTTTTACATTGAATACACCTGGACGCTTCAAGAAGAGCATCCTCCTCTGTATATCCCAGCGCTACTTCCTGAAAATTCCTTGCCCTTACCTTTGGATCCTGCTGAGGCATAGGTGTTCTGGGTACTTTTGTCTTCTTGATATTTTTTTTATCAGAACCTGTCTTTTCTATCACTACTTGCCTTCCTGAAAAATTTATTTATATAGAAGGATAATCCTTAAAATATTTATTCCTCACTTAATGTTTACTTCTTGCATTTACATTCTTCTTCATAAAGATCATAACAGACACCTTCATGGTCACAGTATATCCTTTGCCTGGATATTAGAAGTTCAAAGTCTACTTCATGTGCGTCGAACTCAGGCCCGTCAACGCATACGAACTTAGTCTTTCCTCCCACAGCGACCCTGCATGCTCCACACATACCTGTACCGTCGACCATGATCGAATTTAGAGAAACTATAGTCTTTAGATTGAATGGTCTGGTGACCTTTGCTACTGACGCCATCATAAGTGCAGGACCTATTGCAATACATCTTTCAATATTGGTCTTTTTAGGATCTTTCCCGGTCAGGTTCTTTTCAAGGTAATCCTCTAAAAAACCTGAAACAAATCCCTTATAACCTAAACTTCCATCATCGGTGCAAATATGAAGCTCGTCGGAAACCGCACCCATCTCATCCTCCAGTATAAGCATATCTTTCGTCTTGGCGCCTATCACTGAGATTATATAGCTTCCTGCCGCCTTAAGCTCCTTTGCTATTGGAAGTACAGGAGCAATACCGACACCGCCCCCGACACATATGACTCTGCCAAAATCTTCTATTTCAGATGCATTTCCCAGTGGTCCCACTACATCAAGGATACTGTCGCCCTTTTTGAGTCCGGCAAGAAGTGCCGTAGATTTTCCTACCCTCATAGATACAAGCATCAGTGTTCCTTTTTCCCTATCATATGCTGCAATGGTAAGAGGAACCCTTTCTCCATCCTCTTTGACCCTTATGACTACAAATTGACCTGCCATTGCTTTCTTTGCAATAAGCGGCGCCTCGACATCGTATTGTGCGATACCTTCTGCAAGTTCTTTTTTATTGATTATTTTAAACAAAAGCCTTCACTACTCCCCGGATCATCATATTGATATATAAAGTAAGGTCAAACTTTTTAAAAACAGTCAATCCTACTCTGGGATTTTATCATTTTTTATCATAAATTCCTGTAATTTTAAAGCTATTTCCTCTATCTTGCCTGCAAAGGACTTATCAACTTCACATGGCTGTAATTGCCTGAGATCAGATGCCCTTACATCTTCACTATAAGGCATTATTCCAAGCACATTAAAATCTGCCAATTTATCCCTGACGAGTTTCTCTTCCTCGTCGGTCTTTATCTTATTGACAACAACATAGAGCGTTTTGATGCCAAGGTCTGCGGCCATCTTTTTAACAGTATGGGCCGTTTGTATACTCCTGAGTCCAGGCTCGATAACTATTATGAGCATATCCATATTCTCGCATGTGCCCCTGCCAAGATGTTCGATGCCTGCTTCCATATCCAGTATGACGATCTCATCCTGGTTTATGACCAGATGCCTGAACAGGCTTTTTAATATTACATTCTCGGGACAATAACATCCACTTCCCCCTGCTTTTATGGTTCCAGCTACCAGGAGCTTAACGCCGTCTACATCGATCCCTATCTTTGAAGGAATATCCGATACTTTGGGATTAAGTTTGAAATAACCGCCATAGCTCCCCTTTTTTGTACCGGTCCGCTCCTCGACAAGTTCCTTCATGTCTGTAAGCGGGACAATCTCTGAGGCTTTCATATAATCAAGCCCGAGAGCAGTGCCCAGATTAGCATCAGGATCGGCATCTACGGCAATTACTTTATTGCCCTTCCTGGCAAAATACCTTGCAAGACATGCGGAAAGAGTAGTCTTTCCTACTCCTCCTTTACCTGATATCGCAATTTTCATATCTTATCCCCTGTCTCGATTAAATATCTCAAGTTGTCTATCTTACCAGCTTCCGCTTGCACCGCCTCCGCCTGAGGAGCCTCCGCTAAAACCGCCAAAGCTTCCTCCTGATGAACCGCTGCTAGATCCCCCGCCGCTGCTAAATCCGGAGGATCTTGTCCTTTTGGGGATCTTAACGATCTTTTTATCATGGAAGCTGCAGTATTTGCATGTCCTTTCAACTTCTTTCTCGCCGGACCTGGTATAAGAAGCAGCTTTAAGTATCTTCGTTTTTATTGTAAGTGCCCAGAATCTCCTGCACTGTGGACATCTTCTCTTAAAGAGGTTTACAAGAAATATTATTAAAAAGATTATAATAAATACTGGAAAGCAGCATATAAAGCCCAATGGGAGTCCTGAAAAGAAACTCCCCGAATTTGAAGAAGTGTCCTGCTCTTCTCCCATAGTCGCAAGCTCTTCCTCGCCATATACCTGATTTGAAATAGTGACTACAGCATCATATATCCCGCGGTTATAATTTTCCTCCTTGAAATTAGGGACGATGATATCATCGATTATCCTGCCTGCCTCAAGATCCGTGATGACACCCTCAAGGCCGTATCCGACTTCTATCCTTACTTCCCTGTCAAGAAGAGCGACAAGTATTAATATGCCATTGTCTTCATCTGCCTTGCCGATCCCCCAATATTCAAAAAGCTCAACTGCATATTCCTCTATTGTGATACCTTCAAGGCTGTCAATAGTGACCACTGCTATCTCAGCACCCGTATCTTTTTCTACACCACCGATAAGTGTTTCGAGGTCTGAGGTGGACGCAGCATCCATAAGCCCTGCAAAGTCATTAACATATCCTATATAATCAGGATAATCTATATCCTGTGCATGGACAGGACTTAATAAACAGATAAAGCTGATGCCGATGACCACCAAAAAGACTGCAGTTTTTGCTATTTTTGCCCGGGCTTTTGTTGACATATGCTAGTCCAACTCTAGATCGACTTCCGGGGCGATCTCAGCACCTGGCTGTGCTTCAAAGAATTCTTTTTCAGTGAATCCGAACCAACCGGCTATTATATTTCGTGGCCACATCTTTATATAGATATTATAATCACCTATAGTCTCATTAAACCTTGATCTTTCAACCGCTATCCTGTTTTCAGAACCCTCAAGCTGTGTCATGAGATCCCTTACGGTCTCACTTGCTTTAAGTTCGGGAGTGTCCTCTACGATTACCTTAAAATCATCGATAAAGGATCCAAGTTGCTGTGTTGCACTTTCAAGCTCAGAAGGAGTCTCAGCACTATTAATACCTGCCCTGGCTTCGGTTATTGCTTCAAAGATATCTTTTTCCAATTGCATATAACCTTTTGTGCTCTCAACAAGATTCGGTATGAGGTCCAGTCTTCGCTGATAGACATTCTGTACCTGAGCCCAGGCTTGATCGATTGTGACTTCTTTGGCAACCATATTGTTTCTGGATGAAATAATATATGCTGCAAAACTTAAGCCCACGATGACAATGACTACAATTATTGCCACCACGCAACCGATTGTAAATTTTTTACCCAATTTATCCCCCTCTAATTCTTTTTACAGACCTTGACAACTGCAGGTCTTATGACAAAATCATCTATCATATAGCCTTTCCTTAAAACCTCAAGAACTTTACCTTCATCCACATCTTTAACTGCTTCGGTTACTGCAGCCTCACAGATCTTTGGATCAAATTCTTCACCAACAGGTTCTATCACTGTTACATTTTCTTTCTCAAGCACTTCTATCAATTTATCGTGTATCATTTTTATCCCGCGGTAAAAATCATCATCTTTTTCTAGTTTCCGGCCCGCATCAAGGGCCAATTCAAAATTATCTATTATGGGGAGTAATTTAGAGACAAGGTCCTTATTGGCTCTCTTTATATGCTCAAGGTGTTCTTTTATCGTCCGTTTCCTGTAATTGTCATAATCAGCCTGAAGCCTTTTTATCCGGTCGACATAGTCGTCTTCTATATTTTTACAATCTTCAAGTTCTTTCCTGAGGACATCTATCTCACTTATAAGCTCTTCGATCTCAAGTTCTTCTGTGATCTTCCTTTTAGAAACACTTTTTTTTACTTTTTTTTCTTCGCCGAGATTCTTTTTCATCTTTTCGAATGCAGACAATATTTCATTATCATGACCATTGCCGGAATTTTTTTCTTTTTTAGCATTACCAGGTTCTCTATTGTCTCTGCCCATATTAATAAGTACACCACTTTCATTGGTCTAGGAGTCTGTCCTAGAACTGGATCTTGGCTTGTTGGACAATAAAATAGTAAGATTCGAGGCGAAACGACGTAAGCAATGTACCACATTGCTGAGGAGATTTAACGAAGTAGATTGCTGTTTTATTGTCCAACCCTTTGGGCAGTCGCAATTTTTATACATATTTTCGTTTTTCTTCATCACCGATACTACATATCGCTTCTTCATCAGGCCTTGATATGTTTAAAAATTTCAGCCTGCA
>RCNB010002414.1_pt1 | contig 11476 bp, 11 predicted proteins | sample 2041321 | NCBI WGS metagenome assembly RCNB01 (sample SAMN09708232, study PRJNA481090) | Marine sediment metagenome, whole genome shotgun sequencing project.
TTCATATCAACCTTTCCTAATTTAATTATTGATTAATATACAGAAAAATATGAACCCATACGATCAGGGTCTTCTTATTTTCCAATATCTAATATACGGAATACATAGAGGGAAGTTGCACAAACAAGATTTTCTTATTTCCTTAAACTCCGAAGATCTCTCCACTCAATTTATAACCAGCTGCTTCCAGCCTCGGAGTAAAGAGCGGCCGCAGGCCAGTAGCCTCCATTTCTCCAAGAATTTTCCCTTTTGTTGACACACCTGTCTGATCGAATTTAAAGATATCAGATAGAGTGACAATTTCACCTTCCATGCGGGGAACCTCAGTTATATAAGTAACTTTTCTGGTACCGTCAGTCAAGCGTTCCATATGCACTATCAGGTCGATTGCTGCAGCAATTTGGGTCCGGATTGCCATTAAGGGCATATCCAAACCGGCCATCATTGACATGGTTTCCAGGCGTGATACTGCATCTCTGGGAGTGTTAGCGTGCAAAGTTGTCAGAGAACCGTCATGTCCGGTATTCATTGCCTGGAGCATGTCCAGGGCTTCTCCACTGCGCACCTCTCCAACGATAATCCTATCCGGACGCATTCTCAGTGCATTGCGAACCAGGTCACGCGTCACTACGCCGCCAAGCCCATCAATATTTGGCATTCTTGTTTCCATACGAACTACATATTTTTGATTCAACTTCAATTCAGCCGCATCTTCAATAGTGATAATCCGCTCATCATCAGGTATAGATATCGCCAGAATATTCAATAAGGTAGTTTTGCCCGAACTGGTATTCCCTGTTATCAGAATATTCAACCGTGACGCAACACAGGCTTGAAGGAACTCAGCCATATGCGCAGTCATTGTCCCTAATTTTGTGATTTGATCTATAGTTAATTTGCTTTCCAGGAATTTGCGGATCGTGATCGAGGGGCCATCAACAGACACAGGAGGAATTGCGATATTCACTCGCGACCCGTCTGGAAGGCGGGCATCCACCATCATATTTTCCTCATCCACCCGCCGCCCAAGTGGAGATAATATCCTGGTAATGATACGCATCAGATGATCAGAATTCTCAAATTTCACATCTGTGTCTTCCAGCTTTCCATTCTTCTCAACGTAGACCTGTTCTGGTCCATAAATCATGATCTCACTGATATCCGGGTCAGCCAGCAAAGGCTGAATTGGTCCAAAACCAGTGATCTCATCCTCAACTTCGCTGAACAGCCGAATTTGTTCGAATTCTGTCAGAGGATACTCGCTAGCAACTTTTCCGTAAGAAGTCTCAATCAAGGATCGAACCCTGACTTGATATTCTCTAGCTGATCCAGGGGGAGATTCCTCAATATCCATCCTTACAACTTCAATTAAAGCTTGTTTCAGATGGGTCAAATCTCTACCAGGAGTCTGGCCTTCCGGCTCAACATAATGATTTAACATAGCCATTCCTTTATTCTTAAAGGTTTAATCATTATACTTAAAATAAGCCAAAACCAGTAACAATTCCTCAAATTACCTAGAAAATCAATAATTAAGAAACTTAATTGCTTCAGAAAGGGTTTCCCGCCAGTCGTCTTTTTCTGAGGTCGGCGAGGGGCCTAATGAGTCCTCCCATGTTTTATCACACAATGCCGCGCCTACTGCCTGGCCACATATAAAACCAGCTTCAAGATCATATCCACCTTCCAGGAAAACAGCCAACCGTCCAGAACAATATTCTTTTGCCCAATTTTTGAGGTCACACATAATCTCAAATATACAGCCTGCAGATACCTGCATACTGCCCAATGGATCCTTCCAATGGGTATCAAATCCATAGCTGATTAGCAGCATATCCGCTTTTTGTTCTTCCAGGTATGGGAGAATGACTTCCCTGGTAAGGGTCGTATAAGCTATATCACCGGAGAATCGGGGAATAGGAAGATTGAGAGTAGTACCTTCACCTGCTCCTGATCCGGTTTCATATAAAGCGCCCGTCCCCGGGTAAAAAGGTGCCTGATGAATTGACACATAACAAACAGCAGGATCTTCCCAGAAGATATCCTGGGTTCCGTTGCCATGGTGGAGATCCAAATCAAGAATTGCGATTTTATTTGCCCTCTTCTCCTGAAGCAAATATGCTGCGGCCACTGCAACATTATTGATCAAACAAAAACCCATACCCCTATTCCGGGTAGCATGATGTCCAGGCGGTCTGGTTAAGGCAAAACCCGAACCAGCTTTCCGTTCCCAGACAAGATCTGCAATTGCAATTCCCCCCCCTGCTGCATTCAGGGCCAACTGCCAGGATTGCAGGGTTGTAAAAGTATCCGGATCCAACATTTGAGCTTTTCGGCTGGCTCGTTCCAGGATGTCGATATATTCTAGATCATGAACAGCTTCAAGGATTGTTCGTGGCAGCTCATGTGGACTTATCTGGGGGCTGAGATCCCATAGTCCGATTTCCATCAATCCTTTCTTGATCACTTCCACTCGTTCAGGCGATTCTGGATGAGCATAAAGATAATGTTTCTGATGCCCATCAGGATAATATAACGCCATGGAGTCCATTGTCCCTCCAGATTAACGACGATGCACAGATATGCTATATATATTATACTTTTTTTATCATTGTCAGTAGGAATAAACATCACATTTATTGACCTATCAAATAATTTCTTCACAGAGGTAAAACATGAAACAGCAGGAAGGATATTTTTCAGAACAAGATCAATCAATTTATTACCAGTACTGGCTTCCTGAAAGCCCTCCCCGGGCAATTTTGCTGGTAATTCACGGGGGCAATGAACACTCCGGCAGATACCAACATCTGGCAAAATTTTTTACTGAAAGAGGTTATGCTGTATATGGATTGGATCTTGTTGGCCACGGAAAATCATCAGGTACCCGATCGTTCGCTAAAGACATGCCCGCTTTTATCGATCCAATTCTCACCTACCTGAACATGATCAAAAAATGGCAGCCTGGTCTCCCGGTTTACCTGATGGGCCACAGCATGGGCGGTTTGATTGGCGCCAATTTCCTGATCGATCACCAGGACTTAGTTCAAGGAGCTGTACTCTCTGGATCCCTGACCTTGATTCCTGAATATGTGTCGGAGTTCACGATAAAAATCGGAAAGTTCCTGTCGTCAATCCTACCAAAAATGCGCCTTTTGGCGCTCGATTCAGAAGGACTCAGTCGAGATAAAGCTGTAGTTCAGGCATACAGAGATGATCCGCTTGTTTATAATGGAAAATTGACTGCCAGAATCTCAAACGTGATGAATGATGGTATTGATCGCATTAATGCAAACGGCTCAAAAATTAGTTTGCCGATATTGCTTCTGCACGGCAGCGATGACAGCCTCTGCAATCCAGAATGTTCAATATATCTACATAATCTAATCTCCTCCGAGCAGAATCAACTGATAATTTACGACGGGTTTTTCCATGAGGTCTATAATGAACCTGAACAAGAAACGGTATTTAATGACGTATTGAATTGGCTTGACGGACTGTCAGGATCATCGAGATAAATAATGTCAAAGCTAGACGAGATCCTATCCGAGATACAAGTTGCCGAATCGAATGGTGATGATCTTCTGGCAGCGGAAGCCTGTTCTACCGCCGGCAAGATCTTCCTGGAACGCAACATCTATCCTGAAGCGATCATCTATTTTGAAAAAGCTGCTAAATTGTTTTCACTAACTAATTATCCAATCCGTCAAGCCAAGTCTTTGAATCAACTGGGCGTTTGCCTCGTGATGTGTGGCCAAACAGAACAAGCTTTAGAAGTACTGGACGCCGCTAAGTGTTCTCTAGCAGAGAAGGACCATCCCGCTCTCATAGCGGCGATAGAAGGAAACATTGGTTTAGCCCACAGCGAATTGAACGACCATAAAAAAGCAGCCAAATCCCATAAGGTGGTCCTCGAAACTGCAGAAAAGATCGCAGATCCCGCTTTAAAATTGAATGCTCTTATCAATCTGGCAGACAGCAATCTCCAAGACAAAAAATACCAACCTGCCCTGGGGTTTGCCCTGGTTGCCCTTGACCTGGCGAAGGCTCTTAATTCAACACCTTCCCTTATGATCATATACGATCTATTGGGTATGATCTCATCTCGCCAGGGAGATATCAAGACAGCTTTGGCATATCATCAAAAGTCCCTTGAGTGCGCCCAGGAAAACGGAGATCTCTTGAGGCAAGGCATCGCTCTTGCAAATCAAGCGTTAGCCCAGGAAGGTTTAACAGAGCTTGACCAGGCTTTTCGACTAATGACTCAGGCACAAGATATTTTCACCCTCCTAAACTCAGATTATCAGGAGAAAACCCGTAAGGATCTGGCCCGGATCCAGAATGGCCGATCTGTGAACATATGAAATTTCATAATGTGTACATTTAGTTGAATTGGGACTATAATCTCACAATGCAAAAAACAACTTCAATAATGGAGAAAGTATGATCCGGGTTCGAAATTCCATTCTAATTTTTCTTGTCATCATCTTGGGTATCTCCCCTTTTGTGGATACTGCCCAAGCCCAACAGCCTGTCGTTCACGCGGTCTTGTTTTATTCCCCTACCTGCGGACATTGCGCCCAGATCATTGAGCAAGTTCTTCCAGAATTGGACCGACAATACGGGTCTCAGCTTGTCATTTACGGCGTGAATACCTACTCAGAAACAGGCGATGCTCTCTTTGCAAATTATATTGAGTTATTTGACGTCCCCGAAGATAGGCAGGCCGTTCCCACTCTCGTGGTTGGAGATCAAGTACTGTTAGGGTCAAGCGAAATCCCTGAACAATTTCCGGGGATCATCGAAGATGGCCTAAAAAATGGAGGAATCGATTGGCCAGCTCTTGAAGGATTAATTGAAGCAATGGATTCTTCTACGGAAGGGACAGCTGAGGATACCCCAACAATAATACACGAGATGACCGTGCAGGAAAAATTCAAGTCTGACCTGGCAGGAAATATCCTTGCGGTAATCGTCCTTGCAGGTATGCTGGTAGTCCTCGTTATCAGTGGTGTCAATATTACAAAGGATCCTAATCCTGATAAAAAAGGAGCACCAGATTGGCTGATCCCACTTCTTTCGGTAATCGGTATCGGGGTTGCAGGTTATCTGGCATATGTCGAGCTAAACCAGGTAGAGGCAGTTTGCGGTCCAGTGGGAAATTGCAATACAGTTCAACAAAGTGAGTATGCAACCCTTTTCGGCATCCTGCCAATTGGCGTTTTGGGCGTCATGGGATACCTAGCAATAATCATTCTCTGGCTAGCTAGACTGTTGGATTTGCCGAGTTATACTCGAATCTTGAATCTTGGCTTATTCGGGATCACCTTATTTGGTATGTTATTCTCTATTTACCTGACATTCCTGGAGCCTTTTGTGATCGGTGCAACATGTATGTGGTGCCTATCATCTGCTGTGATCATGACAGTTTTATTCCTGTTGGCAGCGAGCAATCTTAACGATCCAGACTAAAGAATCCCGAGCGGGGAACTGAATTCATGCATGAGTTATCTATAACTGAACAGATTGTGGAAATTGCTACCAGGCATGGAGAGAAAAACTCAGCGAAGAAGATCACCGATCTATACCTTGTGATTGGTGAATTATCCACTGTGATCGACGAATCAGTGCAATTCTACTGGGATCTGATCGCGGAAGATACCATCTGCGCAGGAGCTAAACTCCATTTCCAAAGGATCCCCGCCAAATTCCACTGTCAGGATTGTGAAAAAGAATATCAAATGATAGATGGAGAATTAAATCCTTGCCCTTTTTGTCAGAGTACAAAGATGGAGATCCTGGAAGGGAAAGAATTCCACCTCGACAGCATTAATATAGTTTAAAGGGACCAATGACGAAAAAAATCTCGGTTGTTGAAAAAGTGCACAGTGCCAACGATCAATTGGCATCGGAAAATAAACAACAGCTGGACCAAGCAGCATTATTCAGCCTCAATATCATGGCCTCCCCGGGAGCTGGAAAAACTTCACTGATCGAAAAAACCCTCCAATTACTGAAACACGATTACAAGATCGCAGCGATTGACGGCGATGTCGCCACCAGTATAGATGCTGATCGAGCTGCTGAAGCCGGCGCAACAGCAGTCCAGATCAACACCGGCGGTCAATGTCATATTGACGCTCATATGCTCCGAAATGCTCTGAAGGAACTGGACCTGGATGAGTTTGACCTGCTCCTGGTAGAAAACGTTGGAAACTTAATCTGCCCGGCTTCATTCAAATTAGGCACTGATAAAAATGTCTTGATCGCTTCTATTCCTGAGGGAGACGATAAACCTTATAAATACCCGGCTATGTACCAGGATGTCGATGCTTTGATCATCAATAAAATCGACTTGCTGCCTTATGTGAAATTTGATATGGATTACTTCCAAGCAGGTGTCCAAATGTTGAATCCGGACCTGATCACCTTTCCGATTTCCTGCACAACTGGGGAAGGAATCGAGGAGTGGGTCAATTGGGTCACGGAACATATCAAGGATAAGAAAACCTCTTGATATGAGCACGCCATCTGCGTATCAGATTCTCATTAATGGGATAGTACAGGGAGTTGGTTTTCGCCCCTTTATATATAATCTTGCGATCCGATATCATCTTGAAGGCTGGGTAAAAAACACATCAGGGGGAGTTGAGATTGAAGTCAGCGGGCCTGAAGCTGATCTGAAAAGTTTTGTATCTAGCATTAAAAATGAAGCTCCACCTCTTTCAATAATCGAATCCCTGAATTATAAATCCATCCACTCAAAAGGATATGAGGCTTTTCATATTCAGCAATCAGAGATCATTGAAGGGGCATTTCAACCAATTTCACCTGATGTAAGCATCTGCGATGACTGCCTACGTGAACTTTTCTCACAGGAAGATTTCAGGTACAGATATCCATTCATCAACTGCACAAATTGTGGGCCCCGGTTCACCATCATCAAAGATATCCCGTACGACCGCCCCCAAACGACCATGGCGGGATTTGGTCTGTGCCCTACCTGCGAGATGGAGTATAACGACCCCCTGGATAGAAGATTTCACGCTCAACCTGTTGCCTGCCCAGAATGCGGTCCTGAGATCTGGTTGGAACTCAGGACTCCTTCTAAAGAAGGAAAGGAAGAATCCAGAGATATGGCTTTATTGCTAGCCCAGGAACTCCTTACACAAGGAAAGATCGGTGCCATAAAAGGCTTAGGTGGTTTCCACCTGGCTTGTGATGCGGAAAATCCTGATGCGATCGAAACCCTCAGGTCAAGAAAGAATCGGCCTGACAAACCCTTGGCAGTAATGATGCCCGATCTGAAAACTGTCAGGAAGCACTGTGAACTTTCTCAGGAAGAGGAATGCCTCCTGATCTCAAGACAACGTCCAATTTTGCTGTTAAACAGGCGACCAGAATCGACATTGCCAACTTCCATTGCTCCAGGACAGAATTCAATCGGAGTGATGCTTCCTTATACACCCCTCCATTATTTGCTCTTTTCTTATCAAGACCAATTTCCGCAAGCGCCTTATTCAGTTCTGGTTATGACCAGCGCAAATTTCAGCGGGAATCCCATCCTCACTCAAAATGAACAGATACAAAAACTATTAGGGAATATCGCAGATTTCTATCTTCTGCACAACCGTGATATCCACATCCATTGTGATGATACAGTCGCCAGGGTACCTGATTCCAACAACGAGGAGCTGAAGCAAATCTATTCAATTCGAAGGTCCCGGGGCTTTGCTCCAGTTCCGATCATCTCCCCTATTTCTGATAATTCCCTTTTGGCCGGAGGCGCAGAACTAAAGACTACATTTTGCCTTACGAAAGATAAATATGCTTTTCTTAGCCAGCATATTGGTGATCTGAAAAATTACGAAACGCTGACCACTTACCAGGAAAGTATCACGCACTATGAATCCCTCTTCCGGGTCAATCCAGAATTGCTCGTTTATGATCTGCATCCTGATTACCTTTCAACCCGCTATATACTCGAGAGAGCTGAACAGGAAAACCTTCCAACACTCCCCGTTCAACACCATCATGCTCATATTGCAGCTTGCCTGGCTGATAATAATTATCAAGGAGAACAACCAGTCATTGGTATTGCGTTCGATGGCGTAGGGTACGGGGACGACGGTAATATATGGGGTGGAGAATTCCTGGTAGCAAATTATCAGAGTTATACCCGGGTTGGACATTTGGCTTATTTCCCACTGCCAGGAGGTGACCTGGCAGTTCAGGAACCCTGGAGAACAGCGGTGTCTCTCTTGAAAAGTGCCCAGATTCCGTTAACTTCTGACCTTTTACCAATTGCCTATGCGCAATCATTACCGGAATCTATCCCCGGAACACCAGTTTTAACTATACTAGAAGGGCAGCTTAGAGCAGGTTTGAATGCGCCATTGACATCATCAATGGGCCGTTTGTTTGACGGAGTCGCATCTCTGCTCGGTATCTGCCATAAGATCAGCTACGAAGGCCAAGCAGCTATTGAATTAGAAGCGCTGGCTGAACCGGGCGAACGGAGTTTCTATTCCCTTGATATCTCAGAAGATCTCATTTTCCAACCCGGTCCTATGATCGCTGAGATTCTTGCAGATCTCAATCAGGGCTGCGGTATCTCAACCATTTCCGCTCGCTTTCATAACACTATTTCTGAACTGGTTTTGGCCATGGCACTCAAATTAAAAAATACCCACCAGTTGAACCAGGTTGCATTGAGCGGCGGAGTGTGGCAAAATATGAACCTCTTACGAATATCACACAGAGCGCTGCAAAAAGGTGGATTCAAAGTTCTCATCCATCAGCAAGTTCCCGCCAATGATGGTGGACTATCATTGGGACAGGCAGTGATCGGACAAAGATTCTTATCCGAATAAAGGAGCAGGAAATAATGTGTCTTGCAGTTCCAGGAAAAATTATTGAGATATACGAAAAACAGGAACTAAAGATGGCCAAGGTGGATTTCAGCGGTGTCACCCGTGAAGCATGTATTGAACACGTTCCCGAAGCGAAAATTGGGGATTACGCCATTATCCACGTCGGTTTTGCAATCAGTTTATTAAGTGAGGAAGAAGCCCTGGATTCGATCAATCTGATCCGGGAGATCATTGAATTTGGTGAAATGGAAGGCAAAGATCCGGCATGAAATATCTTACGGAGTACCGTGATGCCGAATTGGTACACGGCTTGGTCGACAGGATCAAAGAGATAACCACACAACACTGGACCTTAATGGAAATTTGTGGAGGCCAGACGCATTCCATCATTAAGAATGGGCTTGACCAACTGCTTCCGGAAGAGATTGAACTGGTGCATGGACCGGGATGCCCGGTATGTGTTACACCCCTGGAATTGATAGATAAAGCCCTCGCTATCGCCTCAAAACCAGACGTAATCTTTACTAGTTATGGCGATATGCTGCGAGTCCCTGGTTCCCAGGCTGATCTATTCTCTGTCCGAGCCCGGGGAGGAGATATCCGTGTTGTGTATTCTCCACTCGATGCTGTCAAGCTTGCTCAGGAAAACCCTGATAAGGAAGTTGTCTTTTTTGCAATTGGTTTCGAAACGACAGCACCAGCCAATGTGATGAGCGTTATCCTGGCTGATCAATTAGGGATCGATAACTTCAGCATTCTGGTCTCACACGTTAGGGTGCCCCAGGCAATAGAAACCATCCTCAGTTCACCCCACAACCGGGTCCAGGGCTTCCTGGCAGCGGGCCATGTCTGCGCCGTGATGGGCTATTGGGAATACATTCCCCTGGCGAAAAAATACAACATCCCAATCACTATTACGGGATTTGAACCGCTGGATATAGTCCAGGGTATTTTAACTACAGTCGAGTCCCTCGAAGCTGGAACCTGCGACATAAACAACGCCTACATTCGTGCAGTTACTAAAAAAGGGAATCAGAGCGCCCAGGCTGTAATCAATAAAGTATTTGAAGAATGTGATAGAAAATGGCGTGGTATCGGGGTCATACCCGGCAGTGGCTGGCAGCTGAGATCTAGTTACAGCAAATACGACGCAGAGAAACGATTCGATGTAGAAACCATCCAGACTGAGGAATCTCCCCTCTGTATATCGGGTCTGGTTCTGCAAGGACTGAAAAAACCAGATCAATGTGAAGCTTTTGGAACAATATGCACTCCGGAGAATCCTCTCGGTGCAACCATGGTTTCAGACGAAGGCGCCTGCGCGGCATACTACCGCTACCGGACCCATACTCAAGATTCCCGGGAGATAGGTTCATGACAAAGAATACACCCGCTCTTGAAAGTCCTATCTGCCCCATACCTCGGAAGCATTCTGACAAGATCGTACAAGGCCATGGAAGCGGTGGAAAAATGATGGCTGATCTCATTAAAGATGTTTTCTATCCACCCCTGGCGAATGCAGCCCTCCTGGCTGGAGACGACGCAGGAGTTGTTGATATCGGTGATGGGTTCCGCTTAGCAGTCAGTACAGACGCGCATGTAGTTTCCCCTCTGTTCTTTCCAGGGGGAGACATTGGAAAACTTTCCGTTTGCGGCACGGTGAATGACGTTGCGATGATGGGTGCAAAACCCCTTTATCTATCCGCCAGCTTTATCCTTGAAGAAGGGTTGGACATCAGCATCCTCGAAAAAGTGGTTAACTCTATGAAGGAAGCCGCTGATGAAGCGCAAGTGCAGATCATATGCGGAGATACCAAAGTTGTTGCCCATGGAGAAGCGGACAGTTTGTATATTTCCACAACTGGCATTGGCATACTGGACCCGGGTTTAACCATCGGTGGAAGCCAGGCCAGGCCAGGTGATCAGGTAATTGTATCGGGCAGCTTGGGAGATCACGGTATTGCGGTTCTTGAAGCTCGCGGTGATTTGGGTTTTGAGACCAAGTTGGAAAGCGATATTGCTCCTCTAAATCACTTGATCAGCGCCATGTTATCTGTAAGCGATAAGGTTCACGTCCTGCGAGATCCTACACGAGGGGGAGCCGCTTCTGCTCTAAATGAAATTGCGAAACAATCCAAAGTTGGCATCCTCCTAAATGAAGATTCTATTCCGGTGAAATCAGCTGTTGCCGCAGCCTGTGAGATGCTAGGGTTTGACCCGCTATATATTGCCAATGAAGGCAAATTAATTGCTGTTGTTGGCCTGGAAGACACACCCAAAATCCTCGAGGCAATGCATCAAACCAAGTACGGTAAAGAAGCTGTAGTAATCGGACAGGTTGATGAAAGTCCGCAAGGCAGATTGCTTCTGAAAACAGGACTGGGTTCAACCAGAATTGTTGATGTGCTGGCTGGTGAAATGCTGCCCAGGATCTGTTGATATCTACCTGAAAAGTCCCTTACAATATCATCAAGGCTCACATCAAACTCCTTTCATGAAAAACCGAGAAAGGAGTATTTTTATAAACATTAGCGGGGTCAAAGGTTTCTGTAGATACTAGACCTTCTATTTATCCTCTTAAAATAGTTGATATGCTTGAGGAA
>RCNB010002416.1_pt1 | contig 11473 bp, 10 predicted proteins | sample 2041321 | NCBI WGS metagenome assembly RCNB01 (sample SAMN09708232, study PRJNA481090) | Marine sediment metagenome, whole genome shotgun sequencing project.
CAACAAGCTGGAAAGGGTTCAATTTCCTTGCTTTTATGGTCATAGCAATCAAAAAATTCAAGAATATCAAAAACTCAAGATGACCTCATAGTTAACCTTTCTAACAAAATAAAGAGTTTTTAAAAATTAGTCTTTGTTAAGGTGGTTTATGGCACAAAATAGTAGGAACATATATACAAACTGGGGAAAGCTGAAAACCATATAAGAGTAAGCAAAAAAAAATACTTATTAAATGGAAAAATTAAAAGCATTAGTTCTGAATTGTATTATAAAGTACAGTCCAGAAGAATCAAACACAGAAGCTCTTGCTAGTCAGGTAATAAAAAAGCTTAAAGAAGTTGGCGAGAACATTGAAGTAGAAATGTTACGCGTAACCGATTACGATGTGAAATTTGGAGGTGCAAGTAATGATATGGGCAATGGAGATCAATGGCCTCTAATTCTAGAAAAAGTTAAAGCGTGCGATATATTTATTATGGCTATGCCTATTTGGATGGGAGTTCGTTGTTCTGTTGGTCAAATGGTTATAGAGCGCTTAGATGGGACTACAAAAGGGGAAGAAGCACAATTTCCGCTTTACAATACTGTTGCAGGTGTAGTTGTTACTGGAAACGAAGATGGCGCTCATGATGTAGCGGCCAATACGCTTTATAATTTGGCTCATTTTGGCTGTACAATACCCCCAAACACTGATGTTTATTGGGTAGGCGATGCAGGCCCTGGCGCAAGTTTTATTGAGGCTAATGGAGGATTAAGTCCTTACGTTCAAAGAAATATAGAAATGACTGCACAGAATTTAATTCATGGTGCTAAAATGTTAAAAGCCATGCCTTATACAATAGATTTACGTCCTCTTAAACAAAAGATGATGAAGCAGATGCAAGTGAAAATGAAGGTAATGAAAGAGGCAACAATTAAATTAAAAGAAGGATTGTATGCTCTTGATTAAGAGCTGACGTATAGTATTAAATTTAGAGTCTATTATTTCAATAAGCGTATGATAGACTCTTTTTAACTCTTAAATTAATGGAGTGGATTAAAGAAATATTCTTAGTAATAGCAGATATTATTGATATTATAGGTGTTAGCATTTTAATTTTTGGCTTTGCTAAATTGATGGTTACGTACCTGGGCAAAGAGTTTTTAAAACAACCTTTTAGAACTCCAATAGTAGAGATCCAAAAAATAAGATGTGAATTAGGAATATATATTCTTTTGGCATTAGACTTTCTAATTGCTTCCGATATCATCCATACAATTATGGATATTACCACTGAACAACTGATAGCATTGTCGGTAATGATAGTTTTAAGAATAGCAATTGGATATTTTTTAGGAAAGGAAATCGAAGAAATTCACCAAAATGGGTAACTGCGTATCAATACCGTAGTCTCAAATTAATTACTAATAAAAGTTTACTTGCCTAAAACTTAAGAATTAAATGTTTGAATTGAACCACAAAATAAACAACGAAAGAATTGAAGAAATTGGAGAAAATCATATTGGTACTTCAGCGAAAACACCTTTACATGCTGATACTTTTTCTATTTCGGACAAAGAAAAAATAGAAAAAATTCAAGAAAGTGTCAAAGATATTTTAACCACTTTAGGCATGGATTTAGAGGATGATAGTTTAAAAGGAACTCCAAAAAGAGTAGCTAAAGCATTTGTAAATGAGATATTTATGGGTTTAAATCCTAAAAATATGCCCAAAGCTTCTACATTTGAAAACAACTATAATTATGGCGAGATGTTGGTAGAAAAAAACATCGTGGTGTATTCTACTTGCGAGCATCATTTATTACCAATTGTTGGTAGAGCACACGTGGCGTATATTTCTGATGGAAAAGTAATTGGACTCTCAAAAATGAATAGAATTGTAGACTATTTTTCTAAAAGGCCACAAGTTCAAGAACGTTTAACGATGCAAATTGTGCAAGCATTGCAAAAAGCTTTAGGAACGCAAGATGTTGCTTGTGTAATTGATGCAAAACATTTATGTGTAAATTCTAGAGGAATTAAAGACATAGAAAGTTCTACAGTAACTGCAGAATTTGGAGGTAAATTTAAAGTAAAAGATACCAAAAGAGAATTTTTAGATTACCTTAAACTGAATACTAATTTTAATTGATGGTAGATGTAGTCTCTAAACTAGCAAACCCAAAAGGTATCGGATTACTTATAGGTTTTAGTGTACTGTTTATAGTAGTTGGGTTTATTATAAAAAAAAGAATCTCATATAATAAACCAGTAGTAGCGCCAAGAATAATGCGCTATTTAATATTACCAACAGTACTTGTGTATACGGTGTGTGTGTTTGTTTATGAAGTATCAAGAACGGCGGTTTCAGTAAAAATAACGGAAACCATATTAATCATTTTTGGCATCTCTTTTTTACTACAGTTACTGGGGCACTTGTTTTTCTCTAAAGATAATATCCTATCTGGTAAAGAAAGTATTCCCAAATTAGGAAGAGACATCATTCAATTTATATTGGTGTTAATTTCTAGTGCATTTGTGTTTTCCTCTATTTGGGGATTTGACCTAGGGTATTTATTAACGGCCTTAGGAGTAGGCTCTTTTGTTATTGGTTTAGCATTGCAAGAACCACTAGGTAATTTATTTAATGGCATTGCTTTATTAATAGCAAAACCATTCGAAAAAGGGGATTGGGTAGAAATAGGCGATGAAACTGGTAAAATTGTAGATATTAATTGGCGCTCGGCTAAAATTGTGAATCGTTTTAATGAACTAATTATCATACCAAATAATGCTTTGGGAAAAGAACGTATTAAAAATTTAAGTCGCCCAAGTAAAGTGCATGCAGAAATGATTGAAATAGGTTTTTCTTATGAGGATCATCCTATAAAAGTAAAAGAAGCATTGGTAGCTATTGCAAAAGCTTCAAAAAATATTTTAACAACACCAGCACCTATAGCAATAGTAATAGCATACGATGATTTCTATATTAATTATGGCTTAAAATTCTTTATAAACGACTATGCAGACCAAATTCTATTAAAGGATGAGATTATGACTAAAATTTATGACGTAACAAAAGATAGCGGTTTAACAATACCATTTCCAATTCAAGAAATACACCTAAAAAACAACGACTAATTTGGAAATTGCTATTGGTAGTCATGCTTTATTTGGTGAAATAATTTAGCTTTATAGGATAACAACAATCAAAAAATAATAGACACACCATTTGGCACACATTACACTCCCCTCCTACCGTCGGTCAGTTAGTACGTGTTTATTCATTGCTTATTATTTGTTTTTTAATGGTATTCATGAATCTCGCAAAAGGGCTCGGCTTCATTACCTTTTGAGAAGAAAGTTTTAAAAGAAAAATTTAGAGAAAGTGAGGTGAAAATTACTTTGCTTTACCCAAGACCAACGCGCCGACCCGCTCAAATAATAAAAGGTCTACCAGACTTTTTATTATTATGCGGCATAACGCAAGACATTATAGTACATTTTGTATTATTGGTTTAGCCAGTGGCCGAAGTAAAAATCAAGAAAGCTGGCGTGCTGGCATTTTGCCTATATAGTTTGTATTTTCCTGCCGCATCATCTCGCAGCTTAATATAATTGATTTTATAGTCAATTATAATAAGTCGTGTAAAATATCCCTCACGTTTATAGCTTTTAAGCAAATTCCTAGTAGTAACAAGGCCCGTTTCTATTTTCTTCGTCGTCAAATAACTGCGACGTCGGCGGCACAAGGGGCACGTTGCGTATACGCAAGCTTAAGTGCACCGGTTTTAAGGTCAATTTGGAAACATTCGACACGGTCAGCGTCCTGGCTTGCTACAAGCAAATACTTGCCACTTGGGTCGATAGTGAGGTTTCGAGCATTAGAGTTAGCCGCTAGTGAACATCGGCTTGAAAAAGTCAACGTACCGTCGTCAGACCCGACCTTAAATACGGCTATGCTCTGGTGCACCCGGCAGATGTAGTAGTAGTGCGATCCATCGGCCGACAAGCAGCCTTCGGATCCCCAGAAATCAGCCTTGCCGAGGTTTTCCGGGTGGCCGCGCGCCTCGAAGCCTTCTGGATAGCAGCGCACAGTCTGTACCGGGACTAGTCCATTTTCGTCATCAACAGCGCATACGACAGCAGTGCCGTCAAGCTCGCAATTCACGTAAGCCACCCTTAACGACGGGTGGAAGTTGATGCCGCGCGGGCCGCAGCCTGGGGCTAGCTTCACGTCACCTAGTGCCGCCAGTGTCCCCGTCTTTATATCAAGTACGTACTGGTGAACTTTATCTGTGCCTAAATCCATCGCGTACACCAAGTTTGTTCGCGGGTCGCCATGGATACCATGGGGATGAGGCATGGTCTGACGAAGGGGGTCCGGTCCGGCGCCTGTGTAATCTGGCCGGGCTGTAAGTTCGCCTATCATTCCTGTATCGGGGTCGAACGGTAGCACGGAGATGCCACCCTCCCAATACCTTGTCACGAGCAAGAAACGCCCAGTTCGGTCAAATGTAGCACAGGTATTGCCTCGGCCGCCAGTCGACTGGGTGCTTACCTTCTCGAGTGCACCATCGGGCTGGATTTTGTAAGATGTCACGAATCCGACACCGGCGGATACCCCGGTATGGTGGGAAAGTTCGTGTGTAGCAACAAGAAATCGTCGGTTGGGGTGAATCTCCAGCCATGTCGGTGAATCTTGCTTCGTCAGCTTGCCCGTTGGGGCAAGCGAGCCATCGGAACTGTTAAACGCGAAGGAGAGGATGCCTTCTCCCGCTTGCTTTGAGCCGACCCAGCCAAGCTGCCCAGGCTCAAACCCTGTATAACTCCCAACGAAAGCGTAATGCTGTGACGCCTCGTTTTGTGCAAACAGCGGATTGATAGAGAGGGCCACTGCCCCGGTAGCGGAAAGCTTGAGAAACCATCGCCGAGAATGGTCGGCGTGTCGTTGGGCAACGTATTTTTCTGTCGTTTGGTTATTGGTATCATTAATCATGTAATAATTTTATTGGTTAACTTTAAAAGTACTCTGATTCATATATCATCCCTTTTTCAGCCGTAGCCACTAGCCCTTCTGGCGGATCTGTACAACTACGAAGTGTCGCTTTGATTTCGTCAAGAATTTTATGTTGTCGCAAAAACCGGACTCAGCATCTGATTGCAAATTTTTTCTGGAGCGTAATGTCTTTACTTCTCCACCGGTGCAGTAGGTGATTGGCTGAAAGCTGGAAAAACGAATCGGCGCACAAAGTCATGCAGTAAATCGGGTACGAAATACGTGTCACGTGTAGCATCGGTTGCATCGGCCATCGTCACGACCAAAAGATCCAACTCAGGATAAACGCCAATAAATTGCCCACGATGTCCATAAGCAAAGTAGCCTTGCACCTCTTGATCGCCCTGTGCTGTCTGTACAATGTCTGAGCGTCTTCGAACCCAATTCAGGTATCCGTAACCTTTCTGTCGATCGACCTTCACTCGGTGTTCCTTGGCCGATTGTACCCACCCAGGCGCAAGCAATTGTTTGTCTTCCCAACGTCCTTCCCGCAATAATAAGTAGCCGAGACGCGCCATAGCTCTGCTCGTCATGTGAAGACCATTGGCTCCTTCGGGAACCCCGTGAGGTCCTTTTTTCCATTCGGCAACGTTAAGACCCAGGGGGTCAAATAAATGTTCTTGTGCCAGGGCATGTACGTCAGATGCAGCTCCTGTCATTCCCAGTTTAGCTTGCCTGTCTAGAATGGCCGTTAACAGGTGCGGCGCATAGTTGCTGTACTCATAGGCCGTGCCTGGAGGCGTCTGGGGCTCCCCTTCAAGGAGTAGTTCTACGTCGGCAAAGCTTTTGTCGTTTCTCACGCCTGAGCGGTGGGTCAGCACGTCTTCAAGAGTCAATGCCGTTAGCTTTGGGTGAACCGAGTATTCGGGCAACAAATCAGCCACGCGTTGGTCCACGCCGTCAATCCACCCCTGTTGCATGGCAACGGCCAACAGCGTCGCGACAAACGTTTTGGTGACGGAATAAACATGGTTGGGGGTCTCAGCAGTTTGACCGTCGAAGTAGGACTCTGACACGAGGTACCCGTTCCGAATAACCAGTAAGCTGTAGCCACTAGGAAAAAGGCGTGGATAGATTTGCTCCGCTTCCTTCAACACCGCGCCGTCCATACCTACCGCTTCGGGGCTGGTTTCCGACCAGACGGTCGTGGGCCACGGCTCCGCAGCGTTAAGCGTCTTGGCCTCCGAAGGTTTACTACTACGATCGACGCAAGCTGGCATCAAAAGGGCACACAGAACATAGAAACCCATGTGCCTTACTTGATTGGAAAAACCCAGAAGACGGGCATGGCAGCCTCGACTTTTCTGTTGCACTATTCGTATTCCATTTTTTATTTTGTACATGATTAGCACCTTGATTTAGTTATCATCTGTCTGCCGTGTAAGCCATCTTACCGAGTTGCGAATCAGTTGCTCCATCATTGGGTGCCCAAGCGCTTCAGGGGTGTGTCCGGGCGCGAGGTAGCAAAATCGTCCTTTGCCTATCTCTCGCCACCAGCCTGCTGGGGCGGATTTGTTCGCGTCAGAGATATTTCGCAGTAGCAACTGCTCACGATCTCCATAATATTTGCTCATGTGTTGCTCATCGAAGGTCCTGAAGTCCTCTACGCCGGCCGTAATCGGGTGATCTTTGTTCTCGATTCGGATCATAAACTCTTCCGGAGGCGGATGGCCACCGTAGTCCCCTCCGAAAATCTCGTAGAAGGGTCCGTCTGGCGGATAGAGGCCGTGCGAGTTATGCAGCGCCAGAAACCCACCACCGTTATTAACGAAGTCAAAGATGGCCTGTTGCTGCGCATCGGTCATCCACTTCACCTCCGATCCTCGCTCGTAGCCATTCGGCCAGATATTGCCGTCCTTTAAGAAAATCAGCAGATCGATGTCCTTTAAAGCCTCGGCAGTCAGTGCCTCGTGGTTTTCAATGTAGACGACTGGGATGTTCTCCAATGCCAGGGGCCCCATCAGGCCATTACGGACATGTACCGGTGAGTGATAGCGGTCTCCGATCACTGCCAGCGCACGTGGTCGATCGGTCGACATATAGACGTCGGAGGTGTTCCGCGTCTGGGCGGAAAGCACGGTCGATAGGCTGAGCGCCATAGTGAAAAGAGCAAAAAAATGGGTCGTTAGGTGACTCTTTTTCGGTAAAAATGCTTTTAGTTTCATGCGAAATATTGGTTTAAGGTTTGCTAAATTATAATTCGATTTCCAAGAAAAATTTGAGAATCTCAGCTCAATGCCACACGTTCGTACACGGTCTTATCTGAAAATTCACACTTAGAGAAGTACAATAAAATTCAGTGCATAATTTGGGGATATTACTAATGATTCGCCTAAATATAATGAAAATCGTATGTTTTATTAACCATTCCACACATATTATGTTCCCCTTCTATCCTCCTTCTCCACCTGAGGCGGATTGGGCGTACACGCTAGTCGGCTCGCATATTAGGTGTTTTTTAATTGCTTATTAATTTTCGAAGACTATAATAGGGAATGTTTAATATCGAATATTTCAGGCAATTTGAAGTCAATCAATGGGTCGATTAAATTTATTGTCTGCTCATTGGCTAAGTAGTCGTACTCCTCAATAAATTTTATTCTTCTATCAGGCCTTTTTAGGTGTCTGAAACCACCAAATACGTTTTCAGCACCATACTTTTTACTAAGTAGTACGGCTACATAATCTTCCAAATCGCTCGATTGCTTTTTAAACACAATTATCCATCGCTTGCCAACGTCAAAAAAAAGCTAACTTTTAGATTCGTTTTAAACTTTACAGTGACTAGGATATTCTCGTTGTATTTTTTCCACGAGCTTTTCGTTAGTTTGCCACAAGAGTATAAAATTTTCCCTTGCTCACAACCACACTTTAAAATTTCCATAACTCGTTAGTCGCAATGATTTTTATTGGAACTGTATTAATTCTTTGAAAAATGGCATTGGATTCAAATCCGTATATTTAGTTTTTGCCAAACGAAATACCATTTTTAATACATTCCTATTTTATTCAAAAACAGCTAGGTAACAAATTCTTTTCTATTCATGAAAATTCAAAAACTTTTACCGATCATTTTTCTTTATTCGTCTTTCTTATTGGCTCAATCTAATGCTCGTCCAAATATTTTATTCATTTTGGCAGATGATATTGGTCAGGAGGTAATTGGCTCCTATGGTGGGGAAACATACGCCACGCCTCATATCGATGAACTAGCGCGGACTGGAATGAGATTTCAGCATACCTATAGCATGCCAACATGTTTCCCTTCCAGACTAACGCTTATGACAGGAAAATATCCACTACGACAGGGACAGGTTGTCTGGGGTAAGTTTCCAAAATCTGAAGAGTCTCACACATTTTCGAACATTATGCAAGCCAATGGTTATATTACAGGTGTGGCCGGAAAGTGGCAGCTGACTATTCTGAAAGACGACCCTCAACATGCTCAACGCCTAGGTTTTCAGCATTCAGATCTATTTGGTTGGCATGAAGGCCCTCGATATTATGAACCATTGATTTACGAAAATGGAAAAATCAGAAAAGACGATCAAGGGTTTTATGGGCCAGATATATATACGCAGAGTTTAATATCGTTTATGACCCAAAATCGCGATAAACCGTTCATGGCTTACTACCCCATGGCCCTGTGCCATGAAGTTACCGATGACTTAAAAAAACCAGTACCTCACGGTCCATTTGACCGTTATGACAATTTTGGGGAAATGGTCGCTGAAATGGATCGCGCTGTTGGCCGCTTAGTTGCAGCTTTAAATGCTTTGGGTCTCCGTGAAAATACCTTGATTATTTTTGTTGCTGACAATGGAACTCCCCAAAACATAATTACAAAAGCAGAGGGGAATAGTTTAATTAAGGAACCTGTGTTCTCTCGTCAAAATGGACAGCTAATTCCTGGAGGAAAGGCTAAACTTACAGATGGAGGAACACGAGTTCCTATGATTGCCAATTGGCAGGGCACTATTAATCCCGGACAAGTTGTGGATGACCTTGTTGATTTTAGTGATTTTTTACCAACATTTCTAGATATTGCAGAAATCTCTATACCCAAAGGACGTAGTCTTGATGGATTTAGCTTCGCACAATTATTAGTAGGTAAAGGGCAGTCAAAGCGAACATGGGCCTATGCTGAGGAGTCCGTACTTCCAAAACCTGGTGGGGTAGAACCTTCCAGCACCTCTTCAGGATTGAAATGGGTACGTAATGCCACTTGGAAGTTATATAATGATGGGCGGTTATACGACGTGAAGTCTGATAGATTTGAAAAGAACCCAATTCTTGATAAAGATGATTCTAATATAAGCCGCGAGATTCGAAAGCGATTCTCTCAAACCTTAACCAATCAATTTTAAAAAATCAAAATTAAAATAATCGCCTTTCAAAGTATTTGAATAAGGAAAGGTTTGTAGTATTGATGAATTTGATGCCATAGACAAGATACACCAAAGCACAACTAGAACAAGTTGTTTATGCTCAATTAGAAAAGAATACTTACCAATAATTAACAAATATCCAATTGACACACATTGTCCTCCAACCTACCCTTCGACAAGCTCAGGGACCACCATCGGTCAGTTAATAAGTGTTCCATCACCTTTTCAGAAGGCCCTTTCTAGCAGAAAAATTTAAAGAAAGAGAAGTGCCAAATACGCCCGCGCACCATCCTGCTCAAAAACCAAAAGGTCTTCAAGACCTTTTGGTTGCAATGCCGCATAACGCAAGACATTATAGAATATGTGTAGTACCTGTTCAAAATTCATATGGATTGGAAGAAACCCCTTTCTTGACAAGCGTTCGTTGGCAACCTAAACTAGTAGTTAGCACGAAACCGTCAATACTGGCGAAGTGATTTTACGTGGGCAAATATTTTTATACCGTGGATGACAGCCTCAACCTCCTCATTAAACATTTTTACGCCTTTAACATGATTCACTCCTTCCTGCGGAGAAATAGAAATCACATTATATTGTCTTTGTTCTTTGTCTATGGCCCTCACCTCTACTATACTACCCATTCTGCTCACTCCTTTAACGTCAAGTTTTTCACCATCTTCACCGATTGCCTTAATATCTAGTATTCTGCCATCATCATCAATGGCTTTAACAGGATAATATTTGTCGTTTTCCTTTACAATCATTTTTATAGGTATGGCCTGCCCATTCACCAGGGCTTTAATACTTAAGAAACTAACGTCATAAGAGTCCTGTATGGCCTTTACGTCATGGTAAACACCGTTCTTGTCAATAGCCTTTATATCTAATAATTTGGCTTCAGGGAGAACGGCTTTGATATGCCAATAAATCACATCTTCTTTTGTGTCATCCTGTGACTGCGCATTTGTGACGAAGACCGTCAAAGTTAAAAGGGCTATAAACCCAATGCATTTCAAAACCTCTGAGATTTGTTTAGCTGTTTTCATCTATACCATTTTGCACCAAATGTATAGCATAATCCTGGCTCAAAATATGACAAAGGTCAGGACCAAATTGCAGAGCCAACTAGCAAATTCGTTACGTTAACTATTTAGGAAACAACTAACAACGTAAAATATCATGCCACACACATTTCTCTCCCCTACTTGTTTTGTTATTTTACGAGAATTCTTAGAGAAAGAGCCCATGCGCCGGCTGGCTCCTTCGCTAAAAAGGTCTTTTGCCAACGCAACGGCTGGCCCGTCGCTCAAAAGGTAAATCGTTGCCTTTTTCAGTCTGTCCTCTTAACGCTCGGCCCTGTTTTTTCTTTAGCATTTTTTGCAATACTAAGGAATTATTCAAATATTCTAGTTTAATTCCAGAAATGGAATCTAATTAGCCACATAAAGTATTTATATTGTCATCACTGTTTATCAATCACCAAAAACGAATACATGAGTATACCTAAACTACATTATATATCTCAGGGAAATGCACCGAAAGAGCATCTAGAAAACATACAAAAAGCGTGTGCATCTGGTATAGCGTTAGTGCAACTACGGTTAGAAAATACTTCAGACAAAAAAATGCTAAAATTAGCCACAGCCGTTAGAGAAATCACATCTCATTTTCAAACCAGATTACTAATTCACGGTTATTATAAAATAGCAAAAGAGATTAAAGCAGATGGTGTGCATTTAGGAAAAACTGATTGCTGTCCTACCATAGCGAGAAAACACTTATACACTTGGCAAATTATTGGCGGAACAGCAATTACGGTGCAAGATTGCGAAACATTGCTAGTCAAAGAAGTCGATTATATTAGTTTAGGCCCCTTTAGATGTGAAGCGACCAAAGACAATATACCTCCGGTTTTAGGTTTAAACGGTTATACCGCAATTTTGGAAGCCTTAAAAACCGAAACACCAATTATTGGTGTTGGAGGTATAACCACAGCAGATGTTACAGCCCTATTAGAAACTGGTATTTCTGGAATTGCGGTATCTGG
>RCNB010002417.1_pt1 | contig 11471 bp, 8 predicted proteins | sample 2041321 | NCBI WGS metagenome assembly RCNB01 (sample SAMN09708232, study PRJNA481090) | Marine sediment metagenome, whole genome shotgun sequencing project.
GATGCTTAGGGGAGTACTATTGACTAGACCGTCTGCTACGGTGTAATTCCTGGTCCGTGTATGCTCCCGACGCTCACGATCTGAACAACACCTACGCAATCCATATCCATCCTCATGGGAGGAACATCATGACAAAGCACAATCCAGCGATCAAGCGGACCATCCAGCTCCTTGTTGTGTCGATTTTATTGAGTGTTTTTATCATTAGCATCCCCGCACAACCTGCCCGGGCTGCTATATGGAATGTGACCAACACCGATGATAGTGGACCGGGATCCTTACGACAGACCATCACCGAGGCGAACAATAACCCTGGCCCTGACACGATCACATTTGCCCCTGCGACAAACGGGACACCCATTGTCCTGGCTGGGGCAGCAGGAGAAGAGGCCAATGCTAGTGGAGACCTCGATATTCTGGACGGTGGCGACCTGACGATCCAGGGCAACGGAACAGCGAATACGATCATCGACGGCGGTGGGATTGACCGTATCTTCCACAATTGTCCCTTCGGTGGATGCGCCGGCACAGTCACCTTGATGGATATGGTTATTCGCAATGGCGCAGTCACCGATGGCGGGGGCGGTATCAAAAACGCGGCCACCTTGAACATCGAGAACTGTACCATCAGCGATCAGCTTACCAACGGCAGCACCGCTCAATGGGGGGGCGGTATCTACAATGCGGCTGGGACGCTAACGATCGATAACAGCCGGGTCAGCAACAACTCGGCCCACCTCGGTGGTGGGATCTATAACATCTTGCCTGGCATCTTGATCATCCAAAACAGCTCCTCGATCACAGGAAATACAGCCACAACGGATGGCGGTGGTGTACTTAACCAAGTAGGAACCGTGACGATTTCGGACAGTACCGTGAGCATTAACCATGCAGTGGACGGAGGCGGCATCTACAATTGGGACGAGGGCATTCTCAATGTCAGCAACAGCACCATCGGTGGAGCCATCTCTTCAAGCGCTAACACGGCTAGCGACGATGGTGGTGGGATCTACAACATCGGCACAGCGACGATTGATTCGAGCACCATCAGCTCGAATACCTCGACTGACGCCGGCGCGGGAATCTACAATTTCGACACTCTGATAGTCCAGAACGGTAGCACGATCGGTGGGGCTGGCATGGGGAACATCGCCACCGGCTTTGGCGGGGGCATCTACAATGCCAATGGTACGACGACGGTGGATGGCGCCACGGTCAGCGGCAATGCTTCTTCTGGCGGTGGTGGCATCTACAATCTGGCAACGCTGATTATTCTGAATGGGACCAGCATTGGTACGGCTGGCGTGGCCAATGATGCCATTGAGGGTGGCGGGATCAAGAATTGGGCCGGTACCACGACGGTGGATGGCAGCACGGTCAGCCACAACACGGCCGGTTGGGGTGGAGGCATTTTTAGCAACGCGACACTGAATATCCAAGGCGGCAGCACCATCGGTGGAGCGGGGGCGGGCAACACGGCCACCGCCGGCGGCGGCGGTATCTACATTTTGGCAGGTACGACGACGGTGGATGGGAGCACGGTCAGCGCTAACACGGCCGCAAGCGGCGGCGGTATCTACAGCAATGCCACGCTGAACGTCGAGAACGGAGCTGCAATCGGCGGGGTAGGCGCAGGCAACCTGGCGATAGCCAACGGCGGTGGCATCTACAATGAGATGGGCACAACAACACTGAATAACAGCGCCGTCAGGGACAACACGGCCGGTGTTGACGGCGGCGGCATCTACAACAAAGCCACATTGAATATTCAGAACGGCAGCACGATTGGCGGGGTTAGCGCGGGTAATACGGCTGTCAACAACGGTGGCGGCATCTTTAATGAGACCATCGTTGCGACAATCGATGCCAGCACCATCTCCGATAATACAGCCGCCAATGAGGGCGGTGGGATTTTCAACCGGGCTGTCTTGACCGTGCAGAACGGCAGCACCATCGGCGGGGTAGGCGTGGGCAATCAGGCCGCCTACGATGGAGGCGGCATCTTTAACGATTCCACCGGTACCACAACGGTGACAGGCAGCCGCATCTTGAATAACTCGTCCACCAATGGTGGCGGCGTCTTCAATGACCGGAATGGCAGCTCGGTGGTCAACATCACCGGAAGCTGCATCGTGGGGAATAGCGTCGCATCGCTCCGGAACAATCAATCTCCTGTGCAAACTGCAACCGGAGACTGGTGGGGGGCTCCGACGGGGCCCAATACGTCTGGCGCGGATACAACAAGCGGCAATTGGACCGTAAGCGGCTATCTTTCCGCACCCATTCTGGGCTGCGGCTACGAAATCTACCTACCGCTGATCATGCGCTGAGGATGCGCCAACCAACGAGCTAAGATTTTCATGCGCTTTAAGGACCCTCGTTGGGGCGAGGGTCCTTTTGTCATCGGGGGATATTTTCAGTCCGTAGTGGTCATGTAGGGAATCCCTTGGTATTTACATATCGAGAGGGATGTGAGCTTGCGCTATATTTCACAATTAGATAAACTATTCCGAAGCACCCTTGAGTGGGATCGCAATACTCGAAGACGAAGACGTCCTCTTAATCACTGAAAACCGGGATCTGCCATGCATCGTACCCTCACCAATCCCGACCGACTCAATCTACGAGTAGCATCCCGCGCTCGTAATCCAATCGTTCAGATCAACTGCCAGGATTCCATCGACTGGCAGTTTTTGATTAATATAAGGAGCTTCACTGTAGCCAATGACATGAGTTTTTCTGAGCACGCACATTTTGTTTGAATAAATCACCCCCCATATAGAAAGGAAACATCGATCTATGACGTTCCAATCAAATAAGGATCACCGAATTCTTCTTCCAGCAGGTCTGCTACATAGAAACAAGACTCAGATAGTCTTAGGTCTGACGCTGATCATCGGTCTGCTCATGCTCTTGAGCGTGGTTTTCGTCCAGATCGCCCAGGCTGCAACTCCGATCTATGTCCGTACAGATGGGAGCGATACCTTGTGTAATGGCACGGTTAACGCATCAGCTGGCGCTGCGCCAAACTGTGCGAAATTGACCATCGCCGCTGCGATCGTTGCTGTAGATTCGCCAGGTGTGGTGCGGATCGATTCCGGGATATTCAACGAGGATCTCGATATAAATCAAAATGTGACACTTAGAGGGTTGAGCAGCTCTAGCACGACAATCATGGGCACCGGCTCTAACCGTGTCATCAGAATCCAAAGCGGGAATACCGTCACAATCCAACACCTCACCATCTCCGGCGGAAACCAAACCGGATATATACAGGGCGGTGGGGGTATTTGGAATTCAGGTACACTCACTCTTTCAAATTGTATCGTCTCAGGCAATTACGCCGAGCCCTTTGGAGGAGGGATTTACAATGACGATGACGGGACAATGTCTATCAGCCGCTGCACGATAAAAGAGAACGAAACCTATCACGCGGGTTACACCGGACTAGGGGGAGGGGGGGTATACAATAAGGGAACACTGACCATGCTTGATAGTAGCGTTAAAGATAATCATGCTGACGACAGCCCAAGTGATGATAACTATGGCGGTGGTGTATATCACCATGGTGGGACGATGACTTTGGAGCGAGTGACGGTATCGGCCAACACCGCAACAGGCTATGGTGGAGGGGTTATGATCACCAATCAAGGTCCATCAGACTCGGCAGATTTAATCAATGTAACGATTAATGGAAATACTACTAAAAGCGGTGGAGGCATCGGCATAACAGGTGGACCGAGCGTAGGTGTGGTGACGATCAATAACGCTACCATCGCCGGGAACACGGCTACGTACACCGCGACGGGTGGCGGGGGGTTACATGCCTATGCACCCGTGGTGATCAGGAATTCGATCATAGATAACAATTCGCTTCATGAATGCGGTGGTGATCCTGCCACGTACATAACCTCGGATGGGTACAACCTGGCCGAGGACAGCACATGTGGATTCACGAGTACGGGTGATCAGCAGAGCACAGACGCCAAGCTCGGTTCGCTGCAGGCTAACGGTGGATTGACGGAAACGATGGCGTTGGGGAAAGGCAGCCCGGCCATCGATGCTGGCAATCTATCCTCACCAGGAAGCGGAGGATCGGCTTGTGAATCCCAGGATCAGCGTGAGTGGGCTCGCCCGATGGATGGGGATATCAACGGGACGGCCCGTTGCGACATCGGTGCCTACGAGAAAGCGATCGAACTATTCCTGCCGCTCATCATGCGCTAAGTTGGAGGAGGTCTAAGCAGCGGTTCGTGCCTCGACCTGCTTGTTGCTTGATTCACAATTATGTACTATTACTGGACCTAGCGAAGTCTTAAGCTAGGTCCAGGGCGTTCTATTCAACGTGACGGGGGCATCGACTGCATCTAGCAGGGATTCGGAGGACACCATGGTTCTTCGCACGATAGCTCGTTCACTCTTACTCTTTCTCATCCTGATTTTCGCTCTAATATTGATCTGGCCATTAGCTCAGGCTCCGGTTAACGCCGCATCACCTGTTTATGTGCGACCGGATGGACATGATTATGAATGTGACGGTTCTGTTGATGTGGCGTACCCAGGTGGTACGGGACCGCTGGCGTGCGCGTATCAGACCTTCTGGAAAGCGCACGATGAAGTCGATGTGGGCGGGACCATTTATGTGGGGGCAGGCACCTACACGGATGGATTCTTCATCGGCAAAAGCGTCACCGTGATCGGAGCGGGAATCGACCAAACCGTTATCGACGGAGGAGGAAAGCTAGAGATCTCTGATCCCACTGCGTCCGTGATCATCTCCAATTTCACAGTCCAGAACGAGGATTCGCCCGGACAAGGAGGTGGGGTAGTCATTTCGGATGGGACCGTAACCTTGCGCGATTGTGCTGTGCAGAACAATCAGGCTTGGTCCGGTGGTGGGATCCTCAATTTAGGAAATCTGACCATCGAACGCTGCACCATCAGTGAGAATGTGGCCACCGGCGATTTTGGTGGGGGTGGCATCGACAATCGTGGCACTTTGGTGCTCATAGATTCGAGCGTTGTGAATAATCACGCCGATACCGCCAGCGCGAGCGGTGGAGGGATCCTAAATCGTAACGACGATCCTGGAGAATACCTGCACATCATCCGCACGACCCTGAGCGGGAATTCGGCGGACAAATGGGGTTCTGCCTTACAGGATCAGGGGGACGGACCAATCTGGCTTGCGAATGTGACCGTGACGGGCAACACAAATGCCTCCGGTCATGGCACAATAAATATCTCAGCAGGAAAAACTATGGATGTCTGGAACAGCACGATCGCGGGAAATCAAGCTGGAGGTCCGGGCGTCGAAGGTGGGATCATGACTTACAGCCCGGTGATCTTAGCCAACACCATCCTTGCCGATAATGACTACTCCAACTGCAGCACCAGCGGGGTGGGTGCCATCATCACTTCGGGAGCGAATATCGACAGTGGATCAACCTGCGGTTTTACAAGTGGGCCGGACATGCCAAATACGGACCCTCTCCTGGGTCCACTTGCGGACAACGGCGGGGATACCGAAACGATGGCGCTGCTGCCTGGTAGCCCTGCGTTGGAGGCGGGAAACGGTACGATATGCTCAATGTTCCCCGTGGATGGTGTGGACCAGCGCGGTGTTACCCGGCCGATCGGGGTTGGTTGTGATATCGGTGCGTATGAATCCCAATACCCCTACAGCCTGTGGCTTCCACTCATCATGCGCTGAGCAGTTGAGCGGGCGATAGTATCCAAAGGTGAAGAACACATGGATTGATATTCGATACTGGAACTTATAATGCTGATAATCTCATAGATTCTTATCAACCTGAAAGAAGGAGATAGGGCCGACCTATGAATACCCAAAACAATCGAAGCCACGCCAAGTATCCCTGGAAAATTCTTACGACAACTTTGATCCTATTCAGTATCGTGCTTGTTACCGGCTCGCACCCGCTGCGGGCGGAGGCGCACGTGCATACCTTTGTCGTCAACAGTCTGGGGGATGGGGGTGATCCATGGCCGGGCGATGGAATTTGTGACACGGATCCCACCCCCTCCCCCCCCCCGACTGGGGAGTGCACTCTACGAGCTGCTCTGGATGAAGTGGACGGACTATATCAAGGCAATTACGGCCCACCCGATACGGATCTCCATACCATCACCATCCCAGCGGACACGTACTTTGTCTACAGCGAACTGGGTGTAGGCGGGAATGTCGTTATAAACGGTGCTGGCCGGGATGTGACTCTTATCACCGGTCAAGGGAGTAGGGTGATGACCCTCGGATCGGGGACGACAGCAGCAATCAACGACCTGACGATCACCAACGGCCAGGCCACGTCCGCTGCGGGAATCTTCAACGCGGGGGACCTCACCTTGGTTAATGTTGCTGTGACGAATAACTATGCGGACACAACCTCAGGTGGCGGTATCCGCAATTTCGGCACGCTCGCCCTCGATCATGTATTGCTGAGCGGAAATACCGCCGAACAAAGTGGCGGAGCGATCGATAACGTGGATGGTTCCGGAGCTACACTAATCATGACCGATTCCACGCTGTACCGTAACAAATCGCTCGACACAACTGGCTTTTATACCGGAGGTGGGATTAACAATGGCTCGGGATGCAGTGTCATCGTGAAGCGAAGTACCTTCGAAGGAAACATCGCGCCGGCAGGGGGTGGAATTTTTAGTACTGGCAGTGCCCAACTCACGAACGTCACCTTCTCTGCCAATAAGGGCACCACGTCAGGAGGCGCTGGTGGTGCGGCGATCTACAATAACACGCCCGGGCAATTATGGCTTTGGAACGTGACCATTGCCTCGAATGAGAGCACCATCCCTGCTGCGCTGACCAACAGTGGCACGATCGAGGTCATGGCGCACACGATTGTAGCGGACAACACCGGGGGTGATTGCAACAGCACCGGAACGGTCGTGTCCGCAAACGAGCATCACAACCTGGCGAGCGATACTTCATGCGGCAGTGTTTTAACTGACCCCTCCGACCAAACGAATATTGATCCGAAACTACTTACGCTGGCAGACAACGGCGGACCTACCAACACCATTGGCCTGGCCTCCGACAGCCCCGCGATCGACGCCGGTGGCACGTGCATGAGCGGTGGATCACCCCTGCTAACCGACCAGCGCGGCTGGCCACGCACGGTCGATGGGGACGTGGATGGGACGGCGGTGTGCGACCTTGGGGCCTTCGAAGCCCCGCCACCTTATCAGCTCTGGCTGCCGTTGATCATGCGATAGAGTAAATCACACCACAGCAGCTTCATTCCTCTCAGGGTGTGACCAAGAATAATCGTGTCTAGTCATGGAGGGTCTAATGTATAAACCAGGTCTCAGGCGATTCATCACCCTGCTGAGCTTGCTTGCTGTAGGAACCGTGGCGATCTTTGGTTCCGGGTTCCTCAGCTTGTCCAATTCGCATATTCGCGAGGGAACCTTTGGTCTCCTGCCCGCCGAAGCTGCGGGGACGATCTACGTCGACGCCTCCGCAACTGGGGCGGGCACCGGCGCCAGTTGGACGGATGCCTACACCACGCTGCAGGACGCACGGATAGCCGCGACAAGCGGGGACCAGATCTGGGTGGCGGCAGGGGTGTACTACCCGGATGAGGGCGGGGGTATGACGAATGACGACCGGACGATGACCTTCACGCTGATCGACGATGTGGCTGTGTACGGAGGCTTTGCCGGCGCCGAGACGACTCTTGGGCAACGGGACTGGGTTGCGAACGTGACCGTGCTGAGCGGGGACATTGATAAGAATGACACGACAGACTCGAACGAGGTGGTCACAGTCGCCACCAACATCGTCGGGAATAACGCCTATCATGTGGTCACGGGAGGGGAACTACACATGAGCGCCGTGCTGGATGGGTTCACCGTCACCGCCGGGCAGGCCAATGGAACCTCTCCTTATGACAATGGCGGGGGGATGTTTATCTTGACAACCCACCCGACGGTGACCAATGTGAATTTCATTGGGAACCAGGGGGTTTACGGCGGTGGGATGTCCAACCACTCCACCAGTAACCCGACGCTGACGAACGTGAGCTTCATTGGGAACCACGCCGTTAGTGGGGGTGGGATGTACAACTACGCCAACAGCAGCCCGACGCTGACGAATGTGAGCTTCATTGGGAACCAGGGGGTTTACGGCGGTGGGATGTACACTTTAAGCTTCAGCCACCCGACGCTCACGAATGTGAGCTTCAGTGGGAACTTGGCGGACTATGGCGGTGGAATGTTCAGCGAGGACAGCCACTCGCAACTGACGAACGTGAGCTTCAGCGGGAATAAGGCGACGTTATTCGGCGGTGGGATGTTTAATGAATCTTCTTCTTTATCGCTGACCAATGCCATCTTTTGGAACAACCAGGCGGGTACCTCCGACCATCAAATCTATAATGGCGGCACCATGCCGGTCATCTCCTACAGCGACATCCAGGGCAGTGGGGGCTCATCGAGTTGGGACTCTGCACTTGGGATCGACAATGGGTTCAACATCGATGCCGATCCGCTTTTTGTGACCCCAGTCGATCCCGCTACCGCGCCCACGACGGCGGGAGACCTGCACTTGCAGAATGGGTCGCCAGCCGTAGATACAGGATTAACCTTCGGGTGTCCATCGACGGACCTGGATGGGGTCCTGCGCCCGATCGATGGTGATGGAAATGGCACAGCGGATTGCGATATGGGGGCGTACGAAAAGACAATCAACCTGTTCCTGCCGTTGATTTTTAGGTGAGGCTGCGTTTAGAAAGCGAGTCTAGAGTGAATACGTCAAAGATCATTCCCTGGAGGTAGGTCGATGAAAATGTCCAAAATAGTTTCTGCTCCAAATATGCTGTTGGTCGTTGGCCCTCTATCTAAAATGACCCGATCCATCGTGATTGCAGGTTTATTGATCGTTTTGGTCATCCTTCCTGCTTCCTCACCTGTATCCGCAGCGTCGGTGTGGTATGTCGATGACGATAACTGCCCAGGTCCAGGAACCGGGACGGTTGCTGATCCGTTCTGTAGGTTGGCGTACGCGATATCGGCAGCCGCACCCGACGACATCATTTACCTGCGCTCAGGGACTTATAGCGGTGGTCATATGATCAACATAGCCTTAACGATCTGGGGTCTGGACAGTGCAGACACCGTCATTGTCGATGGAGGGGGTACAGATCGAGGGTTTTTAATAACGGAAAATACCGTTTTACTTTCACATCTCACGATACAAAACGGAGGGGGTGTTTCCCAGGGTGGTGGGGTTTATGTAACTACGTTTTGTGACTTGACACTGAACGATGTCACGATCAAGGATTCGTCGGCCATGGATTACGGTGGTGGTTTGGCCATAGGAAATAATAGTATGGTAACAACATTGCAAACCGACTTCCTGAATAACAGTGTTACTGGCGCGTCAGCTTTTGGAGCGGGAATCTATATAGACCATACAGCTTCATTCATTATGAATGGTGGTTCAATCAATTCAAATACGGCCTCGGGTGTGGATAGTAAAGGGGGGGGGATATTTAACGCTGGAACGTTAACCATCAATGGCCCCGTGATGATTAATGATAATGAGGCGCAAGCCTTTGGAGGAGGGCTGTATCACGCCTCTGGATCAGCGATTATTCCAGATACATCCTTCGTACTCAATCGCGCCGCCGGCTCGGGAGGACAAGGGGGCGGGGTCTATATCGAGAACCCCGGGTTGCCATTAATGGATCAGGTGTTGATCTATGCCAACAATGCAGTTGACCAGGGTGGAGGGGTTTATTCTAAGCAGGATCTCGTCATCACCAACTCCACGATCACGACGAATTATGCATGGAACGGAGGCGGAATTTATAACGATATGCCAACCTCCGATCTGGAGCTATTCAACGTGACCGTAACGAAGAACACTTCACCAGGTACCACCGGGAAAGGAGCAGGGATCTTTACCCTCGGGAGTGTTGTCCTTTCCAATAGCGTTATTGCTGATAACAATTTTGTAAATTGTGAGACGGGAGTCAGTGGAACGTTTGCATCAGATTTCTACAATATGGAGGATACGAACACGTGCAACCTCTCCCTCCCTCCTTGGGATTTTCCTGACACAGATCCAAAGCTTGGGCCGGTTGCAGATAATGGTGGGAATATAGATACACACGCTCTTCTGCTCGGTAGCCCTGCAATAAACGCCGGGAACCCGTCAGGTTGCACCGATCACCTCAGTGCAGCATTGACGACTGACCAACGCGGGTTCACACGCCCAGTGGGAGGGAGATGCGATATCGGCGCGTTTGAATCTCAATACCCATTCGGGATCTACCTTCCACTCATCCTGCGCTAACCGAAAGATCTTGATTATGGGGTCATTCTTGGCGTTTTGGGGAGTAGCATCTGGGGTGGGGTAACCAAAAAAGGTGATCTGATGTTCTATCGTGCCCATACACATATCGTAGCCTGGGCGGGTATATTCATTGTTGGAACCAAGGTCATCAAACGAGTGGGCGAGACCACACCGGTGAAGTCTCATACCTTTTGGGAAGCCTCCGTAGCTTTGCCCGCCGAGCTGCGTGAGAACGGATGGGTCGTTAACTGAGCCACCGGGCAGCAGTCCGACGCTGACAAACGTGAGCTTTACAAGCAATCAGGCCACAGGTCTAGGTGGTGGGATGTATAACCTCTCCAGTAGCTCGACGCTGACGAACGTGAGCTTTACTGGCAACTTGACGGGCAGCGGCGGGGGGATGTATAACCACATCAGTAATCTGATTCTTGGATACGTGACTTTCACCGGCAATCAAGCTGATTACGGCGGTGGGATGTACAACCAGGACAACATCCTGGAACTGGTTAGTGCCATCCTGTGGAATAACCAGGCGCTCATGTCCGATCATCAGATCTCCAATGAAAGCAGCACTACGCAGATCGTGCACAGCGATATCCAGGGCAGTGGAGGCTCATCGAGTTGGGACTCTGCACTCGGGAGCGACAATGGGTTCAACATCGATGCCGATCCGCTTTTCGTGAGCCCCGTCGATCCCGTAACTGCTCCCAACACGGCGGGAGACCTGCACTTGCAGAATGGGTCGCCAGCCGTAGATACAGGATATACCTTTGGGTGTCCATCGACGGACTTGGATGGGGTCATGCGCCCGATAAATGGGGACTTGAACGGTGTGGCTAATTGTGACATGGGGGCGTACGAGAAGACGATCGACCTGTTCCTGCCGTTGATTATGAAGTGAACCATATCAAGTCCCATTTCGGCGTCCTGGTTGATCCCTGGCGGATGTGAATACAGCGACCGGAACCCTGTACTACACAGGAGCTTACGATACACTGTTCGTGGGTCTCACTGGCCAGGGCGATCCGAACAGCTGCTCGGGCTCGATCGAGCGCATCATCGTGGAGCCTCTGCCTTGAGGACTCTGTGCTTAGATACACTATGTGAAGGATTATCTCGCAAGGTGAGATGAAAT
>RCNB010002653.1_pt1 | contig 11471 bp, 11 predicted proteins | sample 2041321 | NCBI WGS metagenome assembly RCNB01 (sample SAMN09708232, study PRJNA481090) | Marine sediment metagenome, whole genome shotgun sequencing project.
TCAGACAACCTGTGTGACGGTCTTGGCGCCTGCATCGGCGAATGTCCCACCGGCGCTCTTAAGATAGTTGAACGTGAAGCAGACGAGTTCGATGAAGAGGCAGTAGAACAATACCTTGCTGAAAAAGAAGAAGAAAAACAAAAGGAGCCTACAATGTTGGCCTGCGGGTGCCCATCGACTAATATTGAAACGTTTGCACCGGCTTCTTCGTGTAAGGAAGCAAATATACCGGGTTCCTTTCAAGATGAAGAGTCGGCCCTTTCCCACTGGCCGGTTCAAATCAGGCTGGTGCCTGCAACTGCGCCCTTTTTAAAAGGAGCTGATCTACTAGTTCTGGCAGATTGCTGTGGAATAGCCATTCCGACGCTGCACAGGGATTTGCTCAAAGGCAGGGTTGTTATGATCGGATGCCCGAAATTTGACGATGTTGAAGAATATATTGACAAGTTTGCTGATATCTTTAAAACTGCGGATATAAAAAGTGTCATGGCAGTTGTCATGGAAGTTCCATGCTGTTCCGGTCTTCCAATGATTGTCAAAAAGGGTATGGAAGCAGCAGGGAAGATTATACCGATAGAAGAAGTAGTTATCAGCACGAGGGGTAAAATACTGAAGTAGCAGTGACTAAAGTGTTCTGGTGCCTTTTCTTGGTGAAATGTAGAGCATTTTTTTCCGGGGCAGGCTCAAATTTCTCTCCTGTCAAATCCCTGCCGGATTTCCACAAAATACATACCCGAAAGATTGCAAACCTGTTTTACTATCCTGGAATGTAGATTGTAAAAGTACTCCCTTTACCGGGAGTGCTTTCAACCGTTACATGGCCGCCGTGAGCCTGTACAATACCTATACCACTATCTTTAATGTTGAATAAAACACCGAAATCGGTTTTTACAGCGTTGATTTGAATCTTATTTTTTCCAGCTCTCTTTGAAAGTGCTTTGTTATCTTTAGTATCCTTTTTTTCGGTAAAAACCTGATAACTACTCAGGCGGATAGGTTGAAGACTGTTAGGAAAAAACGCATTTAAAAGCAATGTTTGATGCAAGAATCACATTCCGCAAAGGTTCGGCAAGCGAGCTTTTCTGACCCCTTCAGCCATGCCAGAGGCATGCGCTTCAGCCTAAACAGCTTCAGAGACTACGTGAGTAGTTACAAAACCTGTTCACAACAGATTTGATAAAGGGAAACTAATACGGAAATGTTAGAGGATTATTAGAGGCAAGTTAGATAATGATGAATTCGTAAAAGGCCAAATTTATCAAATTTCAACCCTCGAAACCTGGCCAGGGCGGGATCGTCTTCCCTGTCTGATTAACTGGCTGATATAATATTTATCTACAATTCTTGAAATTATTCAGAACTATGGACTTTCGAGTATCTGCGGCAGCTTTTTTATTGACAAGGAAAAAGATTGATTCTATATATCATCTTTGCTTCAAGTTTGCTTAGAGAGAAAGCCTAAACAAAATTTTTTTTATAATTTTTAAAGAATAAACAGCAAGTTGAGAGGAGGTGACCACAACTTACCCGAAAAGGTAAATAAAAAATTATTTATAGTCTCAGTTGTTAATTTCAATAACGAATGGAGGTAAAACGATGGCAAAACATGAGACCCCTTTGTTGGATCAGCTTGAGTCCGGACCATGGCCGAGTTTTGTGGACGATCTTAAGCAAGAAGCTGCATCAAGGGCAAAGAATGAAAAAAACATAGAATATCAGATTCCACAGGATGCGGTTGCTGACCTTCTCGGCGTGCTTGAGCTTTCCTTTAAGCATGGAAGGACTCACTGGAAACATGGTGGAATCGTAGGCGTGTTTGGCTATGGCGGTGGTGTTATCGGACGATATTGCGATCAACCCGAAATGTTCCCGGGCGTTGCTCATTTTCATACCATGCGTGTAAGCCAGCCGTCAGGCAAGTTCTATACCACCAAATACTTAGAAGATATTTGCGACCTTTGGGAAAGACGCGGAAGCGGTCTCACCAACATGCACGGCTCCACCGGTGATATCATTTTCCTTGGCACCACCACCCCCCAGCTGGAAGAAGTTTTTTGGGAGCTGGGCCATAATCTTAACCAGGATCTTGGCGGTTCCGGTTCCAACCTAAGAACACCTTCCGATTGTGTCGGCGAGGCCAGATGTGAATATGCATGCTACGATACACAGGCGATATGTCATGATCTTACCGTTGAGTATCAGGATGAATTACATCGTCCGGCATTTCCCTACAAATTTAAGTTCAAATTCGACGGATGTCCCAACTGCTGTGTGGCTTCCATCGCTCGTTCGGATCTGTCATTTATCGGTACCTGGCGCGATGATATAAGAATTGACCAGGAAGCGGTGCAGGCGTACATCGGCGGAGAGATTCCACCCAATGGCGGCGCCCATTCCGGCCGTGACTGGGGTCCTTTTGATATCGAAAAAGAAATTATTGATCTTTGCCCCACCAAATGCATGTGGATGGAAGACAAAAAGCTGATGATCGATAACAGGGAATGTACCCGCTGCATGCACTGCATAAATGCGATGCCGAGAGCACTTAGAATAGGCAATGACAGGGGTTGTTCCATCCTGGCTGGTGCCAAGGCTCCCATTCTCGATGGTGCACAGATGGCATCTCTTATTGTTCCTTTCATAAAGGTCGAAGAGCCTTATGATGAAATAAAAGAGAAGGTCATTGAACCTATCTGGGATTGGTGGATGGAAGAAGGGAAAAACCGTGAGCGGCTTGGCGAATTGATGAAACGCCAGGGTTTACAGAAACTGCTCGAAGTTACCGGTTTCAAACCGGATCCGAGAATGGTTCAGGAACCGCGTACCAATCCGTATATCTTCTGGAAAGAAGAGGAAGTAGAAGGCGGATTTAAACGTGATATTAACGAATTCAGAAAACACCATCAGAGATAGGAGGGGAATAAAATGGCATTTGTATCTTCAGGTTATAATCCGGATAAACCGATGGAAAACAGGATTACCGACATCGGTCCGAGAAAATATGATGAATTTTACCCTCCGGTCATAAAAAAGAACAAGGGTAAATGGTTGTATCACGAAATTCTGGAACCAGGCGTTCTGGTTCATGTTGCGGAATCAGGTGACGAAGTTTATACGGTCAGGGCCGGTGGTTGTCGCCTTATGAGCGTAACCCATATCCGTGAAATCTGTGAAATCGCAGACAAATATTGTGACGGACATCTTCGATTCACCACAAGAAACAACATTGAGTTCATGACTGACAGTAAAGATAAAGCTATGGCGATGAAAGATGACCTTAACGGCCGCAAATTTCCTGGTGGCAGTTATAAATTTCCTGTGGGTGGTACCGGTGCAGGTATTACCAACATCGTACATACCCAGGGCTGGATTCACTGCCATACACCGGCCACAGACGCATCCGGTACGGTAAAGGCCACATTGGACGTTCTGTTTGACGATTTCCAGGCTCACCGAATGCCGGCACATCTGCGTATCTCCATGGCGTGCTGCCTTAACATGTGTGGCGCGGTGCACTGCTCGGATATTGCAATTCTGGGCTATCACCGTAAACCGCCCATGCTGGACCATGAATACTTAGACAAGATGTGCGAAATCCCGCTGGCTATTGCAGCATGTCCGACAGCAGCAATCAAACCATCCAAAACTAAGCTGGATGACGGTACGGAAGTTAAGAGTGTTTCAGTAAATGAGCCCAGATGTATGTTCTGCGGCAACTGTTACACCATGTGCCCCGCCATGCCTCTGGCAGACGATGTTGGTGACGGAATCGTGCTTATGGCAGGAGGCAAGGTATCCAACAGGCTCAGCGCACCCAAGTTTTCCAAGGTAGTTGTAGCATTTATTCCCAACGAAATGCCCCGCTGGCCTACCATGACCGAAACCATCCAAAGAATTGTTGAAGCTTATGCAAAAGACGCTAATAAGTACGAACGTCTTGGCGAATGGGCTGAAAGAATCGGATGGGAAAGGTTCTTTGAAAAATGTGAACTTGAATTTACCCATCATTTGATCGATGATTTCCGTGATCCGGCTTATTTTACATGGCGCCAGACATCACAATTTAAGTTCTAAATCTATTAACGCAGGGGACACGAACAGTGAGACCTTTGAAAAATGTTCAATTTTGTCCAAGTTCAAGGAAGGCGAAAATTTTAACCACACGAATACATTGAGTATTTTGAGGATTAAAATTTGAGCCTGACACTGAAATTGGGCAAAAGGGGGTGTTTTGCAAAGGTCTCACAGTGTTCCCTACACTAAATAAAGGTACTCAGGTATGGAATATGAAGAGGCAAAAGAGAAAATAGTCGCAGGGCTCACAAAGAAACAAAAAGTAAAATCAAAATTTTACTTCAATGATCTTGCTAAAATACTTGACTTAAAGCCAAGGGTTGCCAAAAAGCTGATCACCCAGATGATAACTGAAGAGGTTCTTGAATACTGGTCCAGCGGAAGTACGTCGATGTATGGATTGAAGGGCACAGGCAAGCAGGCCGCAGCCGAAGACGAAGATTAAACCAGGCTGCTTAACCGGTTCCTGGCAATTTTAATTTTTGAAACAGATTTCCATACAACAAAAGAGTATTGATAGTCCCGGACTTGTCATCGCTGCCCTGCGAGGGGGTTCGGGAAAAACCATCTTCTCAGTCGGAATTATTTCTGCGCTGAAGAATTTGGGACAGACCATTGCACCTTTCAAAAAAGGTCCTGATTATATTGATGCAGGCTGGCTTGCCCTTGCGGCAGGTCGGCCCTGCTATAATCTGGACACCTTCCTTATAGAAAAAAAGGTCGTTCTTCACTCATTTCTGTCACATACCTTTCCAGATGATATTGCTGTTATAGAGGGAAACCGAGGGCTTTACGATGGTATAGACCTTGAAGGGATAACCAGCACTGCAGAACTCGCCAAACTTTTAGACCTGCCGGTTATTCTTTGCATTAATGCAACAAAGACAACCCGTACCATGGCTGCGGTTGTTTCAGGGTGTGTGCAGTTTGATCCGGATGTCAGAATCAAGGGAGTTATATTAAACCGTGTTGCAGGGCTGCGCCATGAAAACATACTCAGAAAAAGTATTGAACATTTTTGTGGTGTACCTGTTATTGGTGCGGTTCCTAAATTAAGCAACCAGAATTTTCCTGAACGACACATGGGCCTTGTTCCCACACCCGAACATAGCTGGGCAAAAGAATCCATTGATTCGATGTCGCAAGTTGCCTTAAAATATCTCGACCTTGATCATATAAAAGAGATCGCCTGCAAGCGCAAAGGAGATGGCCTTAAAGAATCTCTTAAAGTCAGGATTTCGCAAGACAGATCGGAAAAGTTACAAAAGTTAAGAAGGATTAGTGCTCACGAACAGGGATTCGAGAAGCAAAATAATACGGCAGACAAAGACAAACAGGCTCCGGTGATAGGTATTATTAAAGATTCAGCATTTCAATTCTATTACCCGGATAATTTTGAAGCACTTGTTTTAGAAGGAGCAAAACTCGTATTTATAAGCCCTCTTGAACAACAAACCATTCCTTCCATCGACGCCCTCTATATAGGAGGCGGATTCCCTGAAACCCATGCCGAAGAGCTGGCGGGAAATAAAAAGTTTAAAGAACAGTTAAAGTCTCTGGGGGAAAACGGCCTACCCATATATGCTGAATGCGGGGGGTTGATGTATCTTGGAGAAGAACTGGTCATAAAAGAAAAATCATATCCCATGGTCGGCATTTTTCCGGTTAGCTACAGCTTTTCAAAAAAACCGAAAGGCCATGGATACACCATTGTTTCAGTGGTGAAGGAAAACCCATATTTCAAAATAGGTACCGAAATCAAAGGGCACGAATTTCACTACTCATCAGTATTAAAGTGGCGGGGAGATGACAGCGATCTTGCTTTTTCCATTAAACGGGGAACAGGCTTTATTAATAAAAAAGACGGGGTCTGCTATAAAAATGTCCTCGCTACATATATCCATATACACGCTTTAGGTACTCCTTCCTGGGCCAAATCCATGGTTCGAAATGCGATAGAATACAAAGAGTATAGCCGTTCACGGCTTGAAACTTGAAATTAGAAAGTAGAAATTCAGGAGAGATAAAACGAGTTTACGAGTAGGATGTATACAAGTCGGCAGAAGCGTTAAGATATGCTTTGGCACGACTTTGATAAATGGAACAAAAGTTGAAAAACTCTACCAAAAATAAAAAACTAATCACGAAAGCCCGAAAAGACGAAAACACGAAAAAAGAATTAGGGGGAAAGGCTGTTTCGTGCTTTCCTCCTTTCGTGGTTTCGTGATAAAATATAAAACCAGACATAATTCTACAGTACAAAAGCATGAAGGCCAAATTTCCAATTTCTATTTTATAATTTCAACGTTCCGTAAACGCTTACAAAATGCCTACAGATACCAATACCATCACAAAATCAATCCTTGAAACTGTCTCGGGTTCACGAAAAAAAATAACTCCCATAGCACTGGAAAAAATGGCATCGGAAAAGTTTGCCTTGGAGAAAAAACAGGTAAAATCGATAATACAGGGCCTGATTGCCGGAGGAGAGCTCACTTATACCTATCAATACGGATCTACTTTTCTAGAAAAATCCTTTAACAGACCTGTCAGAATTTCAAAACACGTTGTAATAAAGCCCCAGGAAAATTCTTTCGCATCAAAACCGGGTGACGTGGTTATCAATCTTGCCCAGGGAGCATCATTCGGAACAGGTCAGCATGCTACAACACGCCTTGCGGTTAAAGGGATTGATTATGCTCTAAAGGAATGTGGTTATTTTAAAGAAAACAAAAAAACCTGTTTGCTCGATGTCGGCACTGGATCAGGAATTCTGGTAATTGCAGCAGTGCTTATGGGAATTAAAAAAGGAGTGGGAATAGATATAGATCCTTGTGCAATAGCTGAAGCAAGAGAAAACATTAAAATCAACGGTTTGGAGCACAGGATAGATATCTGTGACCGGGCTTTTGAAAAGATTAACCGGGTATTTTCCATTGTAACGGCTAATCTACGCTATCCGACAATAAAAAGACTGCTACCTTGTATGCTTGAAACTGTAAATAAAAAAGGATTTGTTATATTATCAGGCATAAAAACAGATGAAATAAAGGACTTGCTGGATATTTACCAAGAAAAAAATTTTTTGTGCAGATGGAAAGAAACTGAGCAGGGCTGGATAGGAGTTGTTTTTGAAAAAACCGCTACAACGCAGTAGATGAGACTTTTTTACGACGCCATCAAATAAAAAAGGGCAACCAATTAGCAATATGGTTGCCCTTTTTCTAATGTATTAAAATTTTACTATTTCTTTTTCTTAGGATGGCACTTTGTACATGTTGTGGGTGCCTTTTTGGTTTTGTTCTTTTTATTAAATTTTTTATGGCAAGCCTTACAGTTGTAGTGCAGTGCCTCGGCATGATAATCCAGGCGTTGTTTCTTTGAAAGCTTGGGTGCACCTTTACCTTTGGGTCTTTCACCAGGTTTCTTGTGGCACTCTATGCAGTTTTGGACGTTGTCCCCTTCCTTTAAATTGCTAAGGGCTTTACCTTTGTCATCATGGTGGCATTCACCGCAACCGGCTTTGTATTCATCGATGTGCTTCTTGTGGGAAAACGTCATAATGCTTTTTTTATGCTTCTTATAAGCCTTGTTTTCCATTTTGATCACATCGGGAACTTTAGTTCCTGCATAAATACCTGCTGTGATAAACAGCGCCGAAATTCCCACAATTACTGCAATGATAAATAGCTTTTTTTGCATAGTCTTAACGTGCCTCCTTTCCTTTTGCTATGATTTTATTGCAAATTTAAGAATAATTTATCAAGGATAATACGCCATGTCAACGACAATCGTCTATTTTTAATTTTTTCTCTCTGGAAGATTTGCGGCTTTGCGATATGTACGCAAAACAATATATATAAAGTTATTGCAGATAGTTATAAAAGATAACGGCTATATAATACCGGTACTTAGGACGACTCTTCGGATTTTTCGGAAGTCTCTCTGGTCTCTTCAGGCTTCTTTTTTCCGAAAACCTTTGCACCGATTATGCTGATTTCATACAGAACCATCAGGGGCAATGCCATCATAACCTGGGTAACCACATCAGGAGGCGTTAATATCGCAGCACCTGCGAAGAATAAAAGAAGAGCATATTTTCTGTTTTTCTTTAAAAAATCTACGGAAACAATTCCTATTCTGGCCAGAAACGTAAGAACCAGGGGAAGTTCAAAAACAAGGCCGAATGCAAGCAAGAGCTTGGCGGAAAAACTTAAATATTCTTTCATTGACGGAAGAGGCCGGATGGTTTCAGTTGCAAATCCCAGGAAAAATTTAAAGCCCCAGGGAAAAACTATAAAATAGCCGAACAGCGATCCGCCGATAAAAAATACAGAAGAGAGGATAACGATAGGAATAAGTATTCTCTTTTCCTTTTTATAAAGCCCCGGTGTAACGAACATCCAGAATTGATAAATTATTACAGGAGCGGCAAGCATAATACCGGATAAAAGAGCAACCTTCAAATAGGTGAAAAAAGCTTCGGGAAGAGCTGTAAAAATCAGGGTGTCACCGGCTTCCATAACGGATACAAGGGGGTTGACCAGGATAGAAAACAGCTTGTCCTTAAAGGCATAAGAGGGAACAAAGCCGATGCCGATAGCGATAAAGCAGGTGATAAGACGTTTTCTCAGTTCATCCAGGTGGCCGGTAAAAGGGAGTTTTCCTTCCTCAGTCATCTTTTTTTATCTCACTTTCTTTCTCTTCAGGGGGAATGGGAAGGGTTGAGTTCGTCTCCTTTGTGTTATCGTTTAGATCGCTAAGCTCTTTGGTTACATCCATGTTTTCCCTGATTTCATCCGACAAATCATCAAATGACTTTTTAACATCCTTTAACTCTTTTACTTCATCATCGATTTCTATTGATTCCTTGAATTCACTGGTAGCTCTTTTAAATTCGCGCATGGCACGACCAAGGGACTTTGCTAGATCAGGAAGTTTTTTTGGACCAATAACAATAAGCGCAATGGCCAGAATCAAAATCAGTTCCGGCATACCGATACCGAACATTTATATAACTCCTCTCTCGGTCAGACTGAAAATAAAAACTTTTTAAGAAAAATCATAAAACCTGAAGAGTTCAGCTTTTTGTGAGTTCTTTAGTACTTGTTTAATTACAAAAGGTCAAGCCAGATTAGATTAGGATTAGATTAACCGACCAAATTGCGTATATCGGTAAGTGTGGTCTCCACCAGATTCCTTATCTCGTCCAGCCTGTCTTCCGACATGGCTTCAAAGCGGAGCACAAGGGCCGGCTGGGTGTTGGATGCCCGCACAAGACCCCATCCATCGTCAAACAGAACACGCACACCGTCAATATCAATAACTTTATAACGCTGCTTAAAGTACTCGGTGACTTTTTCAACAACTTTAAATTTTATATTATCCGGACATTCAACGCGTATTTCAGGTGTAGAAAAGGTCTTTGGAACGTCGGTCAAAAGTTCGGATAATTTTTTGTCAGTATTTGATAGTATTTCCAAAAGCCTGCATGATGCGTATGTGGCATCATCATAGCCAAAATAGCGGTCTGCAAAAAACATATGACCGCTCATTTCACCTGCAAGTTCGGCCTTTTCTTCTTTCATCTTTTTCTTTATCAAAGAATGACCGGTCTTCCACATGATTGCCCGGCCCCCATTTTTTTCCATATCATCATACATTGTCTTTGAACATTTTACTTCAGATATGAATGTCGCCCCAGGTTTTCTGGACAAAATTTCTCTGGAAAAGATTATCATTAGCATGTCGCCGTAAATAATTTTTCCATTTTCGTCAACCACGCCTATGCGGTCACCATCACCATCATATCCAATACCAAGATCCAACTGGTTTTCTTTTACCAGGGCAACCAGATCCTGCATATTTTTCATCACGGTAGGGTCTGCCTCATGATTCGGAAAGGTGCCGTCCATATCGCAGTAAATATCATGAACTTCACATCCAAGGCTTTTTATAATAGGCAGGGCAACGACACCGGCGGTGCCATTGCCGGCATCCATTCCGACTTTAAGCGGTTTGGAAAGTTTTATGTTGTTTTCTACAAAATCAATATACGATGGTATTACATCCGTTTCATTTCGAGACCCTTTTCCTTTGACAAATGATTTTTCATTAATAATTCCGAGAATTTTCTGAATGTCTTCTCCATGAATAGAGTCTAAATCGATACAAAGCTTAAACCCGTTATATTCCCCAGGATTATGGCTGGCTGTAACCATAACTCCACCTTCTCGGTTTAAATGCTTGATTGAATAATAAAAAACCGGCGTTGGGCACACACCAATATCGATCACATCACACCCTGTTGACATCAGTCCTTCTATTATTTTTTCGGAATATTCATCAGAAGTCAACCTGCAGTCCCGACCCACATTAAGCTTTGAACGGCCGTGCTGCACAAGAAAAGTCCCCACACCCTTTCCTATTAATAAGACATCTTCTTCCGTCATATCCTTTCCCGCAATTCCACGTATGTCATATTCTCTAAACATTTCAGGATTCATAATCATCTCCTATAAAAAATTCCAAAGTAAAGCTGCAAGGCCAAGAAGCCAGCAATAAGGTGCAAAATAATATAATTTGCCCCGCTTGACAATGCGCAGAAGTATTTTCAGTGATATATACCCAATAATTGCCGCCGAAATGGTTCCCATTAAAATCACTGTTGCTGAAATTGAGGTGCGGCCTATGGATGAATCAAATCCGAGTATAAGCGCACCAAGAATAGCAGGAATAGACAAGAGAAATGAATAGCGCCCGGCAACTTCTCTATCGATTCCCATAAAAAGTGCAACTGAAATAGTTGACCCGGACCGCGATATGCCGGGAAGGATCGCCAAGTAAGACCGATAACCAGAGCATCTTTAGCAGTAAAACGGCCGATGGGTTTGCCGGTGGGGTTAAGATATCTAGTAAACCACAAAAAGGAGCCGGTTATAACAAGCATGATACCCACGATCCAGACAGCACCGAAGATCTGGTCTGCCACCTTGTGAAATAAAATTCCCAACAGTGCGGTTGGAATTGTGCCTATAACAATTAAAGCGGTAATTCGTACCTGCTCATTTATTCCATACAAAGATTTATACCCACCGGCGGCTTTTGCCAGACCAGGCAAATGGACGAGCGTCATAAAAATGGTTTTAATTTCCTGGAAAAATACAATGCAAATTGCTATCAGGGTTCCTATATGCAGACAGATATCAAATAGAAGTTCTGGTTCTTTGAAGCCAAGAAGATTCTGGAATAATACAAGGTGGCCGGAGCTGCTTACCGGTAAAAATTCAGTCAAACCCTGAATTATACCTAAGAATATTGCTTGTAACGGTTCCAATAAAATACCTAACCAACTATGCGCCTTAATTTTTTATTCAATTTTAAAACCACGTACTTTG
>RCNB010002418.1_pt1 | contig 11470 bp, 10 predicted proteins | sample 2041321 | NCBI WGS metagenome assembly RCNB01 (sample SAMN09708232, study PRJNA481090) | Marine sediment metagenome, whole genome shotgun sequencing project.
CGGCGGCAGTAGCTGAATCAGGTATCCCCATCACTAAATCGGCATCTACAGGATGTTCTTCAGCCAGTCCTGCTCCTCTCCGCGCACTTCGACCCTTGCGCCCTTTTCCAGCACTCCGACGGGACGATAGTTTATGCCGCGACCCGAACGAACCCGCAGCTTCGGAACCGCGACAACGCCGTCCTTAACCAGTTCCTGGCGACCAACATTAAAGAAATACGCATTTTTAGCCGCGACGAAAAAAAGCAGGACGATATGCGCAACCGGCTCAAAAATGAAAAAGTAAAGTTCTATATCGGCGACGTTCGTGATTTTTCCAGCATCAACAAGGCCATGCACGGTGTGGACTACGTATTTCATGCCGCGGCCCTGAAACAGGTGCCGTCGTGTGAATTCTTTCCTATCGAGGCCGCCAAAACAAACGTTTTCGGAACGCAGAATACCATTGATGCCGCGGTGGCCAATAAAGTGAAGCGTATCGTTTGCCTAAGTACCGACAAGGCTGCTTACCCGATCAATGCCATGGGCATCAGCAAAGCGCTTATGGAGAAGGTAGCCGTTGCCGCTTCAAGAAACATACCCGACGACGAAACCATCGTTTGTCTAACACGGTACGGCAATGTAATGGCCTCTAGGGGTTCGGTGATTCCCCTGTTCGTAAAACAGATCGAGGAAAAAACGCCGCTGACCGTTACCGACCCCAACATGACCCGTTTTTTAATGTCGTTGGAAGATGCCGTAGACCTAGTCTTGTTCGCTTTCGAACATGGCAATCAGGGAGACCTATTTGTCAACAAGGCCCCGGCGAGTAGCATCGGCGACCTAGCCCAAGCCATAAAAGATATTTTCAAGACCGATAACGACATCAAGATCATCGGCACCCGCCACGGTGAAAAACTATACGAAACTCTCTGTACTCGCGAAGAGATGCAGAAGGCCGAGGATATGGGCGAATTCTACCGCATACCAGCAGACAACAGAGACCTCAACTACAACCGCTATTTCTCGAAAGGCGAGACCGATACCAGTACCATTGAAGATTACCACTCCCACAATACGACCCAGCTGACCGATGACGAACTGAAAAATACCCTATTGAACTTAGATTATATCAAAGAGCAACTCTAAATGCCCACACCAAGGCCCATAGAAGGATCTAACTTTTCGGATGAGAGGGGAAAGCTGCATTTTTTCAATAGTTTCGATATGAGCGAGATTATACGGTTTTATGAAATCGCCCCTTCCGGCAACGGGACCGTCCGTGCTTGGCAGGGCCATCAAAATGAAAAAAAATGGTTCTATTGCCACACGGGATCTTTCATAGTACACTTGATTAAACTGGATGATTTTGACAATCACACGAAGGATATCTTTTCGGAAAAATTCCTCTTGGATACCAAAAAACCAACGATACTTGAAATTCCCAGTGGATATGCCAATGGTTTCAAAGCCATGGAAGAAGGTTCAAAACTGATGGTCTTTTCCAATTTCAGCTTGGAAGCATCGAAAGAGGATGATTTTAGATATCCTGTTGAGAAATGGGTAGTGGATTGGGGTCAATGATATTTGTGCTTGAACCTTTATAAACGACATTGATTAAATGGATAAAAAAATAAAAGTAGGAATTACAGGCCAAACCGGTTTTATGGGATATCATCTCCATACCACGCTATCTTTGGACGATTCGGTGCAACTAGTGGCGTTCGAACGTGCTTTTTTCGACCAGAAAGGAAAACTGGAAGGTTTCGTGGGTGAATGCGATGTCATCGTACACCTGGCCGCAATGAACCGGCACGAAGACCCACAAGTCATCTACGATACCAACCTGGGCCTGGTAGAAAAGCTGGTAACGACCTGTGAGACCATGAAGGCAACGCCCCATATCCTATTTTCTTCCTCTTCACAGGAAGAACGCGACAATCTTTACGGAAAATCGAAAAAAGAAGGGAAACAACGCTTTACGGAATGGGCCGAAAAAAGTGGCGGGAAATTTACGTCATTGACCATTCCCAATGTTTTTGGCCCGTTCTGCAAGCCTGATTACAATTCGGTAGTAGCCACATTTTGTCATAAGGTCGCCCGCAACGATGAGACGACCATTATCAACGACGGTGAGGTCGGTCTCATCTATATCAACGAACTGGTATCCACTATGATTGCCGTGGCCAAGGGGCGGCATGCAGACGAAATAGCATTGGGAAAGAACGCATATGAGGTGTCCATTGCCCCAACCTACCTTAAAAAAGTATCGGGAATCCTAGGAATCTTGCAACGTTACAAAAAGGATTATATGGAAAACGGCATTTTTCCTGATTTAAAGGATGCCTTTGGGAAGGCACTGTTCAACACCTTTCGCTGTTATGTTCCCGTAGACCACTATCCCGTAAAATATACCAAACATACAGATGACCGGGGCAGTTTTGTAGAGATTGCCCAGACCCAAACCAGTGGCCAATTTTCCTTTTCCACCACGGTTCCTGGCATTACCCGTGGCAACCATTTCCACACCCGAAAAGCGGAACGCTTTGCCGTTATCAGTGGCAAAGCCTTAATACAGCTTCGTAAAATAGGGACGGACAAGGTTATCAACTATGATTTGGACGGTGCGGAACCTGCATACGTCGATATGCCGATATGGCACACCCATAACATAAAAAACATTGGAGAAAGCGAACTGATCACCCTTTTTTGGATTAACGAACCCTATGATCCGGAAAATGCGGATACGTATTTTGTTGAAGTGGTGAAAAATTTATAAGAAATATAACGTCAGACCAAATAAATATTTACGAAAATCTGCGAGATAAAAAAAGTGATTAAGAAATTGAAATGAAAAAACTAAAAGTACTCACCGTAGTCGGTACCCGCCCGGAAATTATCCGGTTGGCCTGCGTTCTGAACGCCTTGGACTCCAACAAGTCCATAGACCATACCTTGGTACATACCGGCCAAAATTATGATTATGAGCTAAACGAGATTTTCTTTGACGATCTGGGCATTCGCAAACCAGACCATTTTCTGAATGCGGCAGGAAAGAACGCAACGGAAACGGTGGGCAATATTCTGATTACGATCGACCCAATTTTAGAAGAAATAAATCCAGATGCCTTTTTGGTTCTCGGGGACACCAATTCCTGTCTCTGCGCCATTCCGGCCAAAAAAAGAAAAATTCCCGTATTCCACATGGAGGCGGGCAATCGCTGTTTTGACCAACGGGTCCCGGAAGAGACCAACCGGAAAATTGTAGACCACGTTGCGGACGTAAACCTTACCTATAGCGATATTGCCCGAGAATACCTGCTTCGCGAAGGTCTGCCCGCAGACCGTATCATCAAGACAGGAAGCCCCATGTGCGAGGTACTCCACAAGTTCAAATCAAAGATTCAGGCTTCCAATGTTCTGGAAAAGTTGCAACTGGAAAAACAAAAATATTTTGTTGTCTCCTCCCATAGGGAAGAGAACATCAGTAATCCACAGAACTTTGAAGGTCTAATTACCTCTCTGAACCAGATTGCTGAAAAGTACGATTACCCTATCATTGTTTCCACCCATCCCAGGACCAGGAACATGTTGGATGCCAAAAAGGTAAATACCCATAAAAACATACAGTTTCTAAAGCCTTTGGGTTTTTCCGATTACAATGCCCTGCAGTATCATTCCTTTGCCGTATTGAGCGATAGCGGCACGATTTCGGAAGAATCCTCCATACTCAATTTTAGGGCCCTCAATATTCGGGAAGCACATGAAAGGCCGGAGGCAATGGAAGAGGCCTCGGTGATGATGACCGGGCTCAACCCAGAACGGATTTTACAGGCATTGGAGGCTCTGGAGCTACAGGAACGTAATCCAGAAAGAAATTTTCGACAGGTAGTGGATTATTCCATGCCCAATGTTAGTGAAAAAGTAGTACGCATAATACTTTCCTATGTAGACTATATTAATAGAGTAGTCTGGAGCAAGCACCTTTGAATTATGAAATGAGCATAAACAAAATTAATTTTTTGCATGTAGGCCGAAACAATTATCCCGAGGCTTCGGGATTATGCTAAAGCGCAACGTTTGATTGATGCATAAATTTCGTGTTGTACTTATTTTCAGATTTATAAAAATTTTAGATATATGAAAGTTATCTTTTTGGCCTTGAGTATCTCGAACTCCAAAGACGGCGGAATTTACACCGATTTGATCAGGGAGTTTAATACCCAAGGTGAGGATATTTTAGTGTTAGCCCCGTCAAATGACCCAAAAGATGTTGGATTGCGGGACGAATATGGCATAAAAGTATTACGAGTTATCACCAACGACCTTTTTCATCCCAATATTTTTAGAAAAGGACTGGCCAACCTTCTTTTGCCCTATCAATTTAAACGTGCCCTAAAAAAGTATTGTCTAGAACTGGATTTTGATCTGATTCTTATGCCCACTCCTCCCATCACCCTCACCGGTGTAGCTGCCTGGATCAAGAAAAAATCTAAAAAAAAAGCAAAAATATATTTAATACTACGGGATATATTCCCACAAAATGCAGTAGATCTACACTTTATGAAACCCGAGGGTTTTATTTATAAATATTTTAGGAAAAAAGAAAAACAGCTATATTGCACGGCGGATGAAATTGGATGCATGTCCCCTGCCAATGTGGATTATGTACTAAAACACAATCCGGAAGTAATCCCGTCCAAACTTCACCTTTTACCCAACTGGAAGAATATCTCCGACCAGCCTGAAAAACTCGATACAATTAACTCAGCTCTTATCAAAAAACTAAAATCCAAATTTGTGGTCATTTTTGGGGGCAACATTGGAAAGCCTCAAAAATTGGAAAATATTGTGGAGCTTGCAAAAAACGTTTCCGATTACAAAGACATACATTTCTTTATTATTGGCAGGGGAACGGAAAGGCGAAAAATAGGGGATTTGATTAAAACAGAAGGACTTCAAAACATGGAGTTGCACGACCCTATATGGTCCAGTGAATACCAACACATCCTCGACGCCTCCGACGTGGGGCTCATTTCATTGAGCGAAGAATTTAGCATCCCCAATTTCCCATCCAAAGTATTATCGTATTTTTCCTCACAGCTACCCGTATTGGCATCGTTGGATATGAACACGGATTTTGGTCAAATGCTAGAGAAAACAAAATCCGGTCTTTGGGCACCGGCCGGGAATACTAAATTGCTAAAGGATAAGTTGCTGTTTTTATACAACAATAGGGAAGTTGGAAGACGAATGGGAAAGAACGGCCATGCCCATATGGTCAATAAACTGCTTCCTCACCATGCCTATGATACCATAACCGGAAAAATATGACGTTTAGGATTCGTGCAATAAAAAGATGTTTAGGTTATAGGAAGTTATTTTGCTGACAAAGCGAAACACGCAGACGTAGTCAAAGCTACAGCTAGCCCAGAGACTTCCGGGTCAACGCAGTTAACGGGCAGAAGAACAAGTATAGAGTTTAATAGGTTATTATTGAACGAATCCTTAACAACAGCTATAAATCATGAACATAAAAAGGGATTAAAAATGTACAGATTGTTTATCAAAAGAATTTTGGATTTTTTCGTCGCCTTATTTGGTCTGGCGATAGCTTTGCCCATATTGCTAGTCCTTATTATAATATTGGCCATCGCCAACAGGGGCAGTGCTTTCTTTTTTCAAAAAAGACCTGGAAAGAACGAAAAATTATTCAGCATCATCAAGTTAAAGACCATGGACGATAATATGGATGCAAATGGCAAGCTTTTGCCCGATGAGGATAGGCTTACGAAAGTTGGTCAATTGGTTCGAAAAACTTCGTTGGACGAACTGCCACAGTTGATAAATGTCCTAAAAGGGGATATGAGCCTTGTAGGACCGCGACCACTTCTAATATCTTACTTGCCGTTATATAATAATGAACAGAAAAAAAGACACCAAATACGACCAGGAATTACAGGATGGGCACAAGTAAACGGGCGAAATACCATAGCTTGGAAACAAAAATTCGAGTATGATATTTGGTATGTTGAAAACTGTTCGTTTGCCTTGGATATTAAAATTCTGAGGATGACCTTTTTAAAGGCATTAAAAAGAGATGGAATTTCTTCTGGTACCAGTGCTACTATGGAAACCTTCACTGGCAACTAAATCCAATTATTAAACCATTATTACCATCCGACATTTACATTAATCGGATATATGAAAATTTTAATCGAATAATCCTTGAAAAATAATCCGTTAAGGATGAATAGTCTTATTTTTATAAAATACTATCATTTTATCGTTTCAGAAGGAAATCCAAAAATTTTTGGGTAATTTATTTTTTCTTTTCTTAGAGAAAGTTATCAAGCATACGCATAGCTACGGTGATAATTTTAATACCGAAGCTTTAGAAGGAAAAGAAAAAAAGAAAGATATAAAAATTCGGGTTTAAATTTGGCAGGATTATAATCAAATAAACCCGAGGCATTCCCATTGGAATATTTTTCATTATAAATCGAATTTCATTATCATATGCTAACGTTTATCATTCCAGTTAAAAGCGAAAGGGTCTCGGGTTCCTGGGACCGGTTTTCAAACCTATTTGAAAGGACATTGAAATCCGTTTGCAACCAAACCTCCCAAAATTTTAGGATAATTGTGGTATGCCATGAAAAACCGAAGACGGATTTCCAGCATCCAAACCTGGAATACATTCATGTAGGTTTTGACCCACCGAAACTGGATCCCAATACTCCGGAAAAACACGACGGTCAAAAAGAAGAGGATAAAAGCAATAAAATATTAATGGGTGTGGGACATTCCAAACAATACAATCCGGACTACCTTATGGTGGTAGATGCGGATGATTGTATTTCGAATAAAATTGTGGACTTTGTAGAATCCAATAAGAATAAAAATACAGATGGATGGTATTTTAACAAAGGGTATATTTACAGAGAAGGGGATGGATTTATTTCCCTGAACCAGCTAAATTTCAATACACTCTGTGGCACTTGTATTATAATAAAACCAGACCGTATTAAAGAAATCCTTCAACAAGTGCCCCACCTACTCTATGTCCATAAGACCACCCATCTTAAAAATGGGGGTGTTTTAGAAAAATACCCTTATCCAGGTGCCATTTACAGTTTAGCCAATGGCGAAAACCACTATATGTCCGGCCAAAAAGCCAAAAGTCTGGCAGCGGGGAGATCGTTCGGCATTTCTACCTTAAAAAGTGTTTATAGAAAGTTTAAGAAATATAGGATTAAGCTGCTATCCAGTACCATCAAAAATGAATTTGGTATCTACAAACTGGATATGTAGCAGTACATAAGCCATTCCGACCAATGAAGGACCACGCACCAAATAAATTATTGAGCATTGTAGTTCCTGTTTATAACATCGAAAAACATGTTGGCAACTGCTTGGCAAGTACCCTTGAACAGAACATTTCATTAGAAGATTACGAGATTATAATCGTAGACGATGGTTCCACGGACGGCAGTCCACGGATAATTGCGGATTTTGCGGAAGGAAACAAAAATATCATTGTAATTACCAAAAAAAATGGAGGGTTGGGAAGTGCCCGAAAATCGGGACTTGAAAAGGCTCAAGGGACCTATATCTATTTTTTGGACGGGGACGATTATTTGGCCCACAATAGCCTAGACCAGGTTTTATCTTTTTGCGCGGAACAGAATTTGGATATAGCCGGTTTTGGAGTAAAAAGAACCACCGAATTAAATATGGTACAAACCGATAGCACTGGTCCGATAAAGCTCACTAAGGTCTTGGACGGCATAGAGTTTATAGCTCATATCAACGAATATAGGGTCGAGGTTTGGTGGTACCTGATTAAAAGGGAATTTTTATTGGAAACAGGTCTAAAGTTCGAGGATAAACGTTTTGTAAATGATTCCTACTTTACCCCAATGCTCTTTGTAAAGGCAAAGCGTACCGCATTCTTTCCGATGGACATATACCGCTATGTGGAGCGGGGAGATTCCATTACTAAGAAAAAAAGCAATTCCCATTACAAAAAACACATTGCGGATTCTATTTATGCCATTGAAAAAATGCAGCATATTATCCAGGAACTAGAGCTCAAAGAAAACCCCAATTTAAAGACCGTTCAAAAAATAAGGATCAAACAGGAAAGTTATACCCTTTTTTCCCTGATCCGTTTTGCCAAATCGGACATAAACCTTACAAAACTAGAGCCCATGCTCACCAAATTGAAAGGGCTAAACTCCTACCCGGTAAAAAACTTAAGGGGCAGGGAATATTCCGGTTTTGTATATAAGTTCCTGACCTTGATAATGAACAATAAATTATTGCTGATTATCTTCATTCGCTGCCTGAGGTTCTACTTAGTAAATACCAAAGCCATCGCTAAATAACAATGAAAAGTTTTTGACTTAGGGCCATAATCAGTAATCCTGTTTCTGGGCTAGCAATAGAGGATTAAGAATAGAAAAGAGATAATAATTTTATTCCGAGTAATTTTCGTGGTACTTTAGTATATGTTCACAACTCCCTGCTCTAAAGGCCAGACGGGTATGTTTTTTTTATGCAAATAAATAGATGTTAATTATATGATTGTCTATTCGCTGTAAAAACATTGGCCGAAAATTAGTTCTGGTAAGGCTATGTGTTCTTGCTATTTGTAATTAACCATAAAATATCGATCAATCCGTTTATCAAGATGTTCAAAACTTTTTATACTTTCGTACTATGAATATCTTAATATCTTCTGCAGGAAGACGTGTTTCACTTGTAAGGGCTTTTCAAAAAGAACTTAAAAAAATATATCCGAATGCTAAGGTATATGCTTCAGATGCTAAACCAAAACTTTCTGGGGCTTGCCATATTGCCGATGGTTATTTTAAAGTTCCTATGCTCAACAAGCCCGACTATTTTGGCAAATTGATAGAAGCGTGTAAAAATCGTAACATTAGTCTACTTATACCAACTCTCGATACCGAGCTTTTGCCTTTGACCCAGAATATTGAACTTCTTGAAAAAAATGGAATAACACCAATCGTAGCATCTGAAGCTTTTGTAAGGAAGTGTCGTGATAAAAGGCAGATACATAAATTTTTTGAATCGCATAATGTCGCAATAGCCAAGGAGTATAGCAAAAATAATTTTCAATTACCGCTATTCATAAAACCAATAGACGGTAGTAGAAGTGTCGACACGTATCTTATAAGAGAAGAAAAAGACTTGACCGAATACCATTTCGAAAATGACAAGCTGATGTTCTTGGAATACATAGACCATGACCTATACGACGAATTTACTTGTGACCTTTATTATGATAAAGGTCACTCCTTAAAGTGTATTGTACCTAGGAAACGAATAGAAGTTAGGGATGGAGAGGTTTATAAAGCTTTAACGGTGGAAAACTCATTGGTTAACTATATCAAAATGCATCTGGGCAATGTAGATGGTGCCATAGGATGTCTGACCGCACAATTCTTTAAGCACAAATCGGAAGAAAAAATTTACGCCATAGAAATCAATCCAAGATTCGGTGGTGGTTATCCACTCTCGTATTTGGCTGGCGCCAATTTTCCTAATTGGATTATTAGGGAATATATTTTAGGCGAAAATATCGATGAACAATTCGACTGTTGGGAAAAAAATCTTCTCATGATTCGATATGACGATGAAATACTAGTTCATGGATATAAAGGTTAATGAACGTACTGTAATCGTTTTCGATTTAGATGATACGTTGTTCAACGAAATAGACTATTTACGGTCGGCCTATATCTACATTGCTAAAAAAATCGATTTAGAAAATTGGGAGCTACTCTTCACAAAAATGTTTTCCCTTTACAGACATAAAGAAGACGTCTTCGAAATAATCTCAAAAACGTATGGTTACGAAAAAAAGAGTTTAGTTACCATCTACCGCGAACATAAGCCAAAAATACGACCTTTTAAAGGCGTCGTTGACCTCTTAAAAAACATTAAAAATAAAAAAGGGAAAATTGCACTAATAACGGATGGTAGAGCAACTACACAAAAGGCTAAATTAACTGCATTGGGAATTTTCGAACTCTTTGATAAACTGGTCATTTCAGAAAAATTAGGTACCGAAAAACCCCATCAAGACAATTTTCTAGCAATCGAACAAGTCTATCTAAACCATATCTATTTTTATATAGCGGATAATTTCAGGAAAGACTTTATAACTCCCAATAAACTTGGTTGGCAAACTGTCGGTCTAATCGATAACGGCCTTAACATTCATTACGATTCACACAAGTTTTCAACAGAAGTTTATAAACCACAAAATCTTGTATTGAATATTCAAGAAATTAAAGTGATATAGCGTAAATCAAAAAGCTAAGCGTCTAAAACTTCACTAGTTGATATTTCTGTTTTTGACAGCCTTAATGGTAAATACTATTTTCCCAACCTTGACCGTTCATCGATTTTTTCCTTAATATTTTCATTAATAGCACCCGTTGTGCATTATGCTTTTGGGTAAAAGAAGTTGTGCAAACTGCTAATTAGTCGCTCCTTAAGATAATATCAACATATTGTCTTTCAGTATTTTATGTTGATTATTGGTACGATTTCTGTGTTCTGAATTGCAAGAAAATGCTTAACTTCAGGTATAAACCTTGCAAAAGATGATAGGAAAATCACCTGACCAGGAACAACGTGATATGTTCTCCCCGTTGCTTTGCGATTTCATTGATATGGGCCACGAGCTTGTTCTTTTGGCCAATAGGATCGATTGGGCATATTTCGAAAAAGAGTTCAAGCAATACTATTCCAAGGTGGGCCATCCCTCGATGCCCGTTCGCCTTATGGTGGGTTCCCTGATGCTAAAGCGAGTGTACGACCTGGGGGACGAGACCCTTTGCGAAGCTTGGTCTATGAACCCCTATATGCAGTACTTTTGCGGGGAGGCACACTTCAAACATCGCTTTCCCTGTGATCCGAGCGATTTCGTCCATTTTCGCAAACGTATAGGGGAACAGGGCGTCGAGAAGATCTTTGCCTATTCGGTAAAGCTCCATGGCAAAGCGGCCAGGGACAAAATGGTACTCTCCGACACCACGGTACAGGAAAACCGGACCACTTTCCCGACCGATGCCAAGTTGGCCAAAAAGATCATAGACAAATGCAACGCCGTGGCGGGAAAAGGGGGGATCGAGCAAAGGCAGACCTATGTCAGGATATCCAAACAGCTCTTGCGCAACACCTATAATGGCAAGCATCCCAAACGCAGGAAGAAGGCGAAAAGTTCAGGACGAAAGCTCAATACCATAGCGGGAAGGCTCTTACGGGAACTCCAGCGCAAACTCTCCGAGGAAGCCTTATCTACACATCAGAAAGATTTCAACCTTTATAAAAGAGTGCTGACACAAAAGCGCACCGACAAAGATAAGGTCTATAGCCTGCACAAGCCCTTTACCTGTTGTATCGCAAAGGGAAAGGCACATAAACAATATGAGTTCGGTAATAAGGTCGGACTTAT
>RCNB010002790.1_pt1 | contig 11466 bp, 9 predicted proteins | sample 2041321 | NCBI WGS metagenome assembly RCNB01 (sample SAMN09708232, study PRJNA481090) | Marine sediment metagenome, whole genome shotgun sequencing project.
CCAAAAGCTTCGTTTTGAGCCGGGAGAGCGTGAGGCTTATTCCAACTCTGGTTATGGACTACTCGCAGTAATTGTTGAGCTTGTCTCTGGAAAATCCTACCAATCCTTTCTCAAGGAATATTTATTTAAACCGGCTGGAATGAACCGGACAGGTTTCTACAGGGATCCCTTATGGGAAGAAGACGAGGTCGCTGTCGGTTATGAAGGGAGGACGATCGGTAAGAAAAACTCTCCCTATTACTGGCCTCACATGACCTGGGCGCTTGTTGGAGGAGGAGGGCTGGTTTCATCTGTGGGTGAGCTCTACAAATGGGTTCAGGCCCTCGAAACCGGAAAAGTCCTTTCAGAAAAAGCAAAAGAAAAAATGTATGACCCCCAGGGAAGTCCTATGGCCTATGCGGGAGGAAATGATTTTGGATTCAGCTCAGTTGTCTTCGAGTACCCTGTTGAAAAGAATTACATCATTGTGGCTACGAATGCCCATGACAACATAAGCGCTACTTTCTTGGGGAGACAAATCTCCCTTATCCTCAAAGGCGAAGAGCCGCAAGAGATAAAACCAGAAGAGCTTAAGGAAAGGTCCGCAGCAGCTAAAGGATGGGGACTACCCAATTCACCGACAGGCCGTCGTGCCAGTGCTATCCTGGAAGCTGTGAACCGGCAAGATTTGGATTATGTAAAACAATTCATTGAAGAAAATTTAACTCCATCGTTTATCAGCCAATTTTCCATGGAGGAACATCTTTCTATCTTCAAAAAAATACATGCTGACATGAGCGAAATAGAACTTCTGGGTGCAAAAAAGACAAGTGAGTTTGAAGCTGAACTTCTGATTCAATCCAAAAAATCGGGGCTCCAACTAAGAATTTTCTTTGAGCTAGAAGCCAAGGAGCCTAACCGCATTTCAGGCCTATCCTTCAAAGAGGAATCGGAATGAAGATTCCATATCTGATGTTTCTTTCCCTACAGCACTGGGATGCGTTGGAAACAGGCGAACCACAGCCTGAGCTGGCGGAACGATGGGAACACTCAAAAGATTACAAGGAATGGCCTTATTTCCTGCGCCGTGATGTCAAATGGCATGACGGAGTGCAAGTGACCGTCCACGACATAAAATTCACGATGGATTTGAGGAAACAACTCGATTTAATGCCGGAGAATTTTTCTGTTGAACCTCTTGATGATTTAGTTGTTGGGTTCAGACAAGCGGTTTCAAGTCATCCAATATCCATGGCATCAATTCTGCGACGGTGGGGTGCGTGAGAACGGCCTTGCGAAACAACTTGTAAGACTGATTTGTATACATGAACGGCGTAAACATATTGACAACTTCGTCGCCACCCACGCCAAGAACGGCAGCGCCCAAAAACGCCTCGGTATCCGCATCCACCAGGATTTTGGCCAATCCTGCAGTCTCATCCTTTTCTCTGGCACGTGCGATCTGGTTCATGTGCCGGGTGGCCATCAACACATTACGGCCGCTCGCCCGCGCTTCTTTCTCACTCATGCCTACCCTTCCTAATGGCGGATCAATAAACAGGGCATAAGTTGGGATTCGTTCGGACAAGATGCGAGATTCGCTGCCACTGAAATAATCCCAGAATATCTCGCCATCATTGACTGAGGTGTGGGTGAAAGCGCCCTCGCCATTGATGTCGCCAACAGCAAAGATGTGCGACACATTCGTCTGCATCACATCATTGACGAGAATATAGCCACGTTCATTGGCCTTGATTCCAGCCGCTTCAAGATTGAGGCGGTCACTGTTGGGGATCCGGCCCACGGCTAATAATAGATGTGTTCCCCGCACCCGTTGGGCTTCGCCATTATTTTCAAAGAAAACATCAATTTGTTGAGGAGCCTCTTGTGCTACCCGTTTCACGTCAGCATTGAGATGAATCGTAATTCCTTCACCTTCCAGGATTTCTTTGGCAACAGTGGCGATGTCAACATCCTCTCGAAACATGATTTGTGAAGAACCTTCCAGAATGGTAACTTCGCTCCCCAGGCGGCGAAAGGCCTGGGCGAATTCCAAGCCGATATAGCTGCCGCCCACAATGACAAGATGCTGAGGCATTTCTGGCAAGTCAAGCAAATGGGCGTTATCCAGCCAATCAACATCATCAATGCCGTCAATGGGTGCAATGCGCGGGCGCCCACCGGCATTAATGACTATCGTTTCGCCCTCGATCAGTTCATCGCCGATACGCACCGTATGTGGCCCGGCAAAGGCAGCAAACCCTGCATAAACAGTCACATTGTCCATGCCGCGCAGCCAGTTTTCCAATCCATGGCTGGAGCCATTCCGCATCTTATTTTGGCGTTCCATTACTTTAGCAAAATCAACGCTGATCTCGCCCGTGATGACTCCAAAATCAGCGCCACGACGAGCCATGTGTGCCGCCCGGGCGCTGGCGATAATCGTCTTGGATGGTGTACAACCGTAGTTGACACAATTGCCACCAAAACGATCGCCTTCGGCGATTGCCACTGTTTTTCCTGCCTGAACCAGCCGCGGCACAACCGTGCCTGTCGCCTGACCCGTTCCGATCCAAATCACATCATATTTGTCCATTGTTATAGTCCTCAAGGGTGTTGAATTTTCCTAGTATTATATTTCATTCCAAGCCATTTCATATGTTTTACGATTGAAGCCAATCCGTTCGCTCTGCTAGGCGAGAGATGAGAGCTTAATCCTATCTTATCAATGAAATACAAGTCAGAATTTACAATATCCTCGGGTGTCTGATTGTTTAGAACCCGCAGCAACAATGCTATCAAACCCTTGGTGATCAAGGCATCACTATCTGCAAAAAAACATACTTTTCCATCCTTCAGCTCGGCACTGATCCACACTTTGGCTTGACAGCCTTTAATTGAATTATCTTCGGTTTTTAACTGTCCATCTAACGGAGATAGTTTTTTTCCAATATCAATAAGATATTCATACTTGTCTATCCAGTCATCCAGCATGGAAAATTCTTCGATTATTGTGTCTTCGATATCGTTTATTCTCTTTTTCACTTTACTTTTCAAAGCTTTTCGAACAATCATACTATCTACACAACATCATTTGTGTTTTTTGTATGCCCTCGATTAATTTGTCGATTTCTTCTTTTGTGTTATAAAAGGCGAAGCTAGCCCGAATAGTCGCATTTATCCCATAGTGTCGCATCACAGGTTCGGCGCAGTGCGTCCCGGTTCGTATAGCGATGCCCAATTTGTCTAAAATCATTCCAGCATCGTATGGATGGATATTATCTAGGTTGAATGATATAAGTCCACATCTTTCAGGAGCGTTTCCATACGTTTTTACTCCGTTAATAGTACATAACTTCTCTGTGGTGTAATTCAATAAATCATTTTCATAAATGGTAATTTCATCCATGCCGATTTTATGAATATATTCAATCGCTGTCCCTATGCTCACTGCGGCCACATAATTCCCCGTTCCTGCTTCAAATTTGAGTGGCAGATCGGCATAAGTTGTTTTCTCAAAACTCACTGAATCAACCATGCCTCCCCCGGACTGATAGGGGGGCATGTCTTCCAGCCATTTTTCTTTTCCGTATAGGACACCTATCCCTGTTTCTGCATACATTTTATGCCCAGAGAAGGCAAAAAAATCACAATCAAGAGCTTGAACATCAACAGGAAAATGCTGTACAGCCTGTGCACCATCTATCAGTACTGGTGTATCTTGGGCATGCGCCAGCTCGATTATTTCCTTGAGGGGATTTATAACGCCCAGCACATTTGATACATAAATGATAGATATGAGTTTCGTTTTTTCTGTGATAAGCCTTTTTAGATCATCCATCATCAATATTCCGTCCCTATCGAATGGAGCGACTTTAAGGATGGCCTTCTTGCGTTCACAGAGAATTTGCCAAGGGACAATGTTGGAATGGTGTTCCATTTCAGAAACGATGATCTCATCTCCCTCCTTAATGAATTTACTGCCAAAAGAATCAGCAACAAGATTTATGGATTCAGTTGTCCCGCTTGTAAAGACTATTTCTGAGACACTTTTGGCACTGATAAAATCCTTAACCGTTCTCCGGGCATTCTCGTATTCAAAACTCGCCTGCTCGCTTAGATGATGTACACCACGATGGATATTGCTGTTGCTGCTGCTATAAAACTCAACTATCTTATCAAGCACTGCTTGGGGCTTTTGGGTAGTGGCTGCATTGTCCAGGTATACTAGAGGCTTTCCATGAATTTTTTTTGCTAGAATTGGAAAATCTTTGCGGATCTTGTTTATGTTTAGCATAGAATGCCTTATTCTTTTTTAAGAAATTGAATCAGCGAAAACCACTTATTCTTATCAGTGAAAACGTTTTTTATATCCAAACCAGCAGCCAATGCCAGACTATCAATATGTTTGTAGGTAAACTTGTGTGAATTTTCGGTATGGATGGTTTCTCCCTTTTGAATTATGATTTTGCCGCCTAAATATGGGCTGGAAATTTCCATGTATTCCATGGCCTTTAAATGCATCTCGATGCGGGAATGTTCTTCATTGTAAAAGGCGACGTGATCAAAACAATCTGGGGTAAAATCTGTGCCAACAAGATTATTGATCACATTCAGAATGTTTCGATTGAATTTTTCAGTGATTTTTTTTCTGTCGTTATATGCATTTTCGAGCACATCTCTACCTTTCACCATATCAACTCCAAGCAGCAGCATTCCTCCTGATGGCATGATCCTTCCCAGATCAGCCATAAATTTCAGACACTCTTTTCTGGAGAGATTCCCAACTGTACTGCCAAAAAAGCAGATGAGTCGCTTTATACCTTCGGGAATTAGGTTGAGCTGTTTTTCAAAATCAGCGATCACACAATGTATTTTCAATCCGGGAAAGTTTTTTATAAGGTTTTTTGCCGAGTTTTCAATCGCTTCCTGGTTTACGTCGACGGGTATATAGCGAACCGATCCTATATGCTCAGCAGGGATGGATTCCAATAAAAGAGAAATCTTAGAGCTATCACCGCTCCCGAGCTCAATGATGTCACCATCCCTCAGTTTTCCTGCGATCTGAAAAGATGCATCCTTGAGTATATTTTTTTCGGTGCGAGTAAGATAATATTCTGGTAAAAGGGTAATCTCTTCAAACAGTTTTGAGCCAATCGCATCGTAAAAATATCTACTCGAAATGTACCTGTGATCGGATGTTAGACCGTCGAGTATAGTCTTGAAAGCTTCATTCTTACTGATTGTATGTGAAAAGTTGCTTATTGTTATATCCCCAGCCATCATGGTATCCCTGTCTCGAATGGATTATTATCATCATTACTCCATTCAAACCAACCGCCATCAAACACGGAAACATGAGGCCAACCCATCAACCAAGCGTTAAAAAAAGCCTCACTCCCCCGCCATCCCGTACCACAATAAAAGGCATTGTGTTTATCGGATGTGATACCTACCTCTGCCCACATTTTTTTTATCTCAGGGTATTCACGTGTTGTATGATCTAAGTTGCGATAATTCTCCATGTGATAGGCATCGCTTCCGCAATTCCCGAACACGGCCCCGGGAATTCGTCCTTTTTTTTCTATGTAGTTATAGCCGCTTTCTTCACCGATAAATTCACGCCAACTGCGAACGCTTATCAGATTCTTGTTTTCGGATTTTAATATTTCTTTTGCTTCCTGAATACCCACCGCAAGTTCGGGACATGAGGGTATTAATGCTCCGAAATCGGCCACAGGAATTTTCACTGTTTCTTCTTCGCTGATCTCGAATCCATCATCCATCCAAGCTTGCAATCCGCCATTGAGCACGCGCACATCTTTTACCCCGGCATACATCATGATAAAGGCGCAGCGGAACGCTCCCAAATGTCCTGCGCTGCTTCCAGGAAATGGATCGTTGATATCTGGATTAGAAAATCGTCCATACAAAATGACCGTCGTGTCACAGGTTATGCCCAGGTTTTCCAGCGTCTTTTTGATCTCTTCCGGGGGACGAAGATTCCATGTTTCAGGGGATTCCAGTAAGTTTGTATCTAATTCAACAGCACCGGGAATATGGCCTTCTTCGTAGGCCTCCCTATCTTGATAATAGGCATGACACAGTACATATTTATCATTGTCATATTCAGGGACAGTGCCGTTTAGAATAAGACTGTTGAGCCACTTGGCTGATACCAGTTGACGATAGTTGGGCAACTTATCCATGGGGTAATTTTCATTTGCAATCCATTCATCAACAAAGGAATGATAAACCCTTACATCTTGATAACCAGACCGGATAAACAGATGTGCGACCTTCTCGGTTTCGATTTTATCATACCCATATAAAATCAGAGAATGATGAGGCATAATATCTTTTGACCGTACTATTTCAATCCAGTCGATATAGTTAATCCATTTGAAAGATAGACTTCTCGCACCCTTAATGTGCCCACCCCGCAATTCATTTTGAAGCCTCCAACCATTATAAGCATCAACCGAACGTACATCGATTAGTTCAAAGTTCGCATTTCCTAATTGTTCGAACAAATCTTCTGTTGGAATTTGGTTTAGTTGGCTACACATGATTTTTACCAAGTGCTAGAATTTGTTTTAAATTCTTCGCCCATTTGTTTCAAGCTTTGATGTTCCCTGCCGCATGCCTTCGCAAAAAGCGCGGCCCAATTTGCCACTTGCTGTTGTTATAGCTGTTTTCATCTTGCTTCCTTTGTTTATTGAGTCTTCCTCTCCATCAAATTTTCCGCTATCCGATCCAAATATTTCATTACCTCTTTTTTCTCTTTTTCTGAAAATTCTTTATAAGTTATGGATATCAATTCGTCAGATATTTCTTCAAAATCCTTTTTAAGATTTTCTGCTTTCTCCGTTAAAGATATCAAACTTACCCGATGATCGTTACTATCTGAAGATTTTTTGACATAACCGCTATGAATGAGCTTATTGATAAGAGCTGTAACCGTATTCTTCTTTTTGTTTATCCTCGCGGCCAAATTTTTCATGCTCATCTCTTTTTCTGCAAATAAGTGTACCAGTATATCCCCATGCGAAGGGACAAGACCTTCAATTCCATGTTCACACAATTTCTGAACAATGATCCTATTAGCAAGAATTCCTATCTTGCTCATCGTAGCTATAATCCGTCGGGTGTTTTTATCTTTATTTATCATTTCACAACCAATATAGTTCGATATCGAACTTTTGTCAAGTCTTTAGTATAGAATCAGTGACCAATTTGTGACGAACGGTAGAAGTCACAGGTTCAAATCCAGTATCGCCCACCATTTATCTATTTAATATCAATACGACAGAAGTCAGCGTTCTTTTTTTATCTCCCAATTTTGGGAAAATTGGGGCATTTTTAAGCCACAATCCTAGCCACATCTCAAATTCAGTTGATTTTTATTTTCTTTGATATCAACCAGTTAGAAAAGAAAAACATTAGGTGTGATATTTCCTGGAGATAGGTAGCACTCAAAAGTATTTCATGCTGGTTTCCCTACCCCATTACTCTATCTCGAGCCAGGAGAACCAGATGGGGTGGTGTTTTTTGTACCATTCGAGCACTTCGTGCAGGATCTTCTGTTCATCCGGGGAGATGACTTCGGGGAGGATGCGGTCCAAGTGGATCCGAATTTTGCCGTTTGCTTTGTACTCCAGAGCCTCCGAACACAAGGTCTGCAGCTCGTTCCGGATGCGGCCCGAGTCAGAGATTTTTACGGGCCGGTTTTGAAAATCCTCACCGTAGAAAAATCGAGACAGAAGAGGATTGAAGACCAGCTTTTGCTCTTCATGTTTCTCCATCATGCAGAGTGTGAACGTGATGAGTTTGTCGGCACTGGCCGTTGAGATGCGGGTTGTAACCCGGTAGAGATTCTTTTTTATTTTTTCGACTCCCCGTGCACCAGAGTAGGGATCGTCGTTCATATAACCGGACAGGGCAACAACTTTCCAATTCTTCTCGGGGAAAAATTCGGAAGCCCGAATTACCCGGTCAAATGACGGCATGCCGGCCTCCGGGGCTTCGTTGACCATTTCCCGGTAATGGTCGACCACGTCTTTTTCCAGAGATTTCTCAAACAGCGCTTCCAGATCTTGTTGGAATTCCGGATTGCCGGGGTCCAACCGCATGACGTGCTGTTCCTTTTCGATCGGAAGCTCGAATTTTGAGCTAAACGTGACCAGGGTTCCGTCCAGCTCCAGCATAGGCGCCAGACTGACTGCCTGCATGGCTTCTGCCGAGGCCGCATAGCCGTCCACAAGAAAGATGTGGGTTTGGCCCTCTTTGTCCTTCCATGTACCGACCATATATGTTGGGGCATATGTACCGGAATCGGTGAAGGCTTTCATACCAGTCGGAAGATCCCATCCTTCCTCCACCAGGTGAACGCCCATCTCTTCCCACTGTGCCCACAACCAGCCCAGCCTCTTAAAACGGTGCCTCCCTCCCAATGTCCAGATATGAATGTGTTTGCGCTGGATGCCGGGATATGTGGCTTCGATCGCTTCGACAACCTTGGCCCTCGGTGTCATAAAATCCAGAAGGATTGAGTTTTCCTCCGCTTTGCGAACGACCCCTTGAGGAAGGAACAGATTGCCCATATAGCCCTCATACGGCTTCACGATATGAAGCGGCTGATTAAAGAGATGGAGCACGGTTAGAGGTCCGGTGATCTTTCCCTTGGCGAAACGTGAGGTGTTTTCCAGAGTGTCGATGGCCGCCCCCCAGACCGTTATCCCAGACTCTTTTATTTCGTCCCAGAATTCCATCCATCCATAGTCTGCATCATTCAGGAGGCGGGTGACCCGGGCATCCAGCCATTTAGCCACCTGAGGCCGGGCATAGACCCGTCCGAAACCCAACTGCGGATTGGAACCCATTTCCTTGGTTTCGCCAACCTTGGGCATCAGCCCCTCGCCCATGCAGACCAGAATGGCGTGATTTTCCGGCAATTGCCTCGTGGCAAACCAGAGGCTTTCGCTCATGGCATAGGCAGAAATGGCGTCGGCATCCTTTTTAACTCGGTTGAGTTCGCTCTTGTCTTTATCCTTACCTTCACCGAACCGGCCGAAAAGGCGGGTGCCCAAAGCCGTGACGGCCACGGTCATGGCCATCAACCGGTCCATACGGCCGCCCATGAAGGAAATTTTCTGAGTGAATTCCGGAGCCGGTTTTCCCCTGAGCCATTCCACTTCGACTTCTTCCAGCCAAAGATGCATCCGTCCCAGAATTGGCCGGGTATCGAATGCCCATTGGGCAATCAAGTCACGTCTCTGTCGGTCGGTCAATTCCATGGTTTCTTTTCCCTTTCCATAATTATTGATTATGAATGCTGAGTTAATATATGTATCACTCTGAAGCTCGAGAATCAATAATTTGAAATACAATATTTAGTCGCAAATCAGATAAATTTCTTTTATTTAATTTAATTTCACAATATATTGTTGTGTATTTACAACAATATGTTGCATTTATCTATATGAGATCGAGAAAATTGAGTCGAACTCACAGGATCGAATCCTGTATGCCCACCATTTTCTTTTTAACAACAATACAGGTAAACTCAACCGTTAGGTTTTGCAAACTTGCAGGATGTATTGTCGTGAACTATATTGATAATGACCCTATCAAAGTAATCTTGGAGGAATGCTTATGAAAGCAATTTTATGTACAAAATACGGACCGCCGGAGGTTCTTCAGCTCAAAGAGGTGGAAAAACCCACCCCTAAAAATAATGAAGTACTCATCAAAATATTTGCGACATCAGTAACATCAAGTGACTACATTGTCCGGGGTTTTAACATTCCTATTTGGAACCCAATGGGATTAATGATGGGACTAGTTTTAGGTTTTACAAAACCAAGAAACCCCATACTCGGGATGGTGTTAGCTGGAGAAGTTGAGTCTGTAGGCAAAGATGTAAAACGATTTAAAAAAGGTGACCAGGTTTTTGCATCTACCGTTAAATCCTCCTCTTTTCAGATGCGATTTGGTGCTTATTCCCAGTACACATGCTTACCTAAAGATAGCATGGTGGTATTTAAACCCACCAATTTAGCTTATGAGGAAGCCGCCGCAATTCCCTATGGTGGATGGTTAGGACTGCATTATGTGAAAAAAGGAAATATCCAAAGCGGACAAAAAGTCCTTATTTATGGAGCTTCCGGAGAGGTCGGCACCTCTACCGTACAGCTTGCCAAGTACTTTGGGGCGGAAGTTACCGGGAAATGCAGTACCACAAATCTGGAATTGGTGAAATCCCTGGGGGCCGATACAGTAATTGATTACACTAAAGAGGATTTTACCAAAAGAGGAGAGCTTTATGATTTAATCCTTGATGCCGTTCCAATGGTTATGGCAAATAGGAAAAGCTTAAAATTACGATGCAAAAACGCACTAACTCCGAACGGGAAATACATATCAGTCGATGATGGAACACCAACGCCAAATATTGAAGATTTCATTTTCTTAAAAGAGCTTGTAGAGTCTGGAAAGCTAAAACCTGTCATAGATAGAAGCTATCCGTTGGAAGAGATTGCCGAGGCTCACAGGTATATTGATAAAGGGCATAAAAAGGGGAACGTGGTTATAACTGTAGAACATAATGACAAAACTTAATAATTGTTAAGCGACACTTGTGCTATTAGTCCATTTTATTAGTTTCTTTCCGTGTTTATCTTTAATTTTTAATCTAGCAACTGTGACCAAACTGTGACCGAAATTTGTGCCTTTTACACACGGTAGAAGTCACAGGTTCAAATCCTGTATCGCCCACCACTTACTTTCAACAACTTGCAGGATCCCGGGAGGCAAGTCACTGAATTAGCTATTCCTAAACCATCTCAAGAATCCGCAACATCTATTTTATAGCTGAGTGCTCTTTCTTCAAATCCTCAGAAGGTCTCTCGCTCATCCTTCTTAGCTCAGCTTATATGTTGATTATTGGTGTTGAGAATATTTGGACTTTTCAGCGATTTCTTTTCCGAAATCGACGCATTCTTTCAAAGATTTCTCGTCTGGATTCCAAGTTGATTTTAATCCACTTTCTAGTAGCTCGAATCCTGCATTTTCAAGTCCCTGATTGATCATATCAACGGATTCTCCGCTCCAGCCATAAGTTCCAAACGCCGCGGCCTTTTTATCCTTGAACTTCAATCCCCTTATCTGCTCCATGAATCCGGCTACAGCGGACAAGATTCCCCTGTTTATGGTGGGTGATCCCACCAATAATGTTTTTGATTTAAAGACTTCAGTCACAACGTCATTTTTGTCTGTGTGTGAAATGTTAAACAACTTAACCACTACTTCATCGTCGACCGATCTTACACCTTTTGCAATTGCTTCCGCCATGTTCCTCGTCCCATTCCACATTGTGTCATAGACGATCGTAATCTGGTTTTCTCGGTAGTTTTTGGCCCAATCAAGATACATGCCGACGATTTGCAATGGATTGTCCCTCCAGATTACCCCATGACTGGGACAGAT
>RCNB010002552.1_pt1 | contig 11463 bp, 10 predicted proteins | sample 2041321 | NCBI WGS metagenome assembly RCNB01 (sample SAMN09708232, study PRJNA481090) | Marine sediment metagenome, whole genome shotgun sequencing project.
GCGGCTGCAAATGCCGGAGTTAAGCGTTTTATTTTTATCAGTTCTATCAAGGTTAACGGCGAGGGGAGGGCGGCTGCATACAATGAGGATGATGAAGAGGCTCCTGAAGATTCCTATGGTGTAAGCAAATGGGAAGCAGAGCAGGAATTGCATAAAATTTCCCATACGACCGGTATCGAGGTGGTTATCGTCAGGCCGCCTCTGGTTTACGGGCCGGGTGTTAAAGCTAATTTTATGCGACTTTTTAAAATCGTCGAGCGTAGAATTCCTCTTCCTCTGTCAAGTATCAAAAACCGGCGCAGTTTCATCTATTTAGGCAATCTGATCGATGCAATTACAACTTGCATGACCAATCCGAATGCAGCCGGCAAGACCTATCTTGTAAGCGATGGGGAAGATGTTTCTACACCTGAACTCATCCGCAGGATTGGAGCTGCTTCAGGAAAGCGAGCATTATTGCTGCCTGTTCCGGTCTGGATTATGAGGATGGCTGGAAGGATTACTGGCAAGTCTAATGAGGTTGAAAGGCTTGTTATGTCATTGACAGTTGATATCTCTAAAATTCGCAGGGAATTGGAGTGGAAACCTCCGTATACAATGGGAAATGGACTCAGAGAAACTGCAAAGTGGTATGCGAAAAAGCAGGTGACCTGATAAGCTGTTGAGATATTAGAATGAAACGTTTATTTGACATCGTACTTACCATAATATTTTCGATAGTCTTCTCCTTTCCCATGTTAATTATTGCTTTATCGGTGAAACTGACTTCCAAAGGCCCTATGCTTTACTGGTCGGACAGGGTTGGGAAAAAAAATACGATTTTCAAGATGCCAAAGTTCAGGACCATGAAGGCTGATACGCCTGCAATGGCTACACATCTTATGAAAAATCCGGAGCAGTACTGTACTTCTGTAGGATCATTCCTGCGCAAATCAAGCCTGGATGAATTGCCGCAACTTTATAGTGTTTTAAAAGGGGATATGAGTTTTGTGGGGCCGCGGCCAGCTCTTTTTAACCAGGATGATCTGATTGAGCTGAGAACAAAGAAGGGAATACATAACCTTATTCCTGGTATTACAGGTTGGGCTCAAATTAACGGCAGAGACGACCTCCCTATTCCTGAAAAGGTTGATCTGGATGAATATTATCTTAATAACCACTCTTTTATGTTTGATCTAAAAACATTATTCATGACATTACTTAGTGTAATTAATAGTCAGGGAGTACAACATTGATGGCGTCGTAAAAAGTCTCATCTACTGCGTTGTAGCGGTTTTTCAGGAACTCGACATACTATAAGTATAGTCTCGTCCCTGAAAAACAGCTACGCCTTGTATATGAGCCTTGGAACGATGCCATCCGACGATTATTCAAAGACTTTTACGAGTCCATCAACATTAATTCTATCGTATCTATTCAGAATGAAATTCAAGATATTCTATAAAAATTTTCTAATTGTTTTCCTTGCCGATGTACTGCTGCTGGCAGCGGCTTTCATCGGGGCGCACCTGATCCGGTTTGAATTCAGCATTCCTGTGTATTTTGTTCAATCACTTAAACAAATGCTCCCGTGGATTCTGCTGGCGAAGTTGAGCTGTTTTTATTTCTTTGGCCTTTACCGCGGCATGTGGCGTTACACCAGCATTGCTGACCTGCTCAGTGTCATCAAAGCTACTTTCGTAAGCACGCTTATCATCCTTGCCTTTATTCTCTTTAAATCCGGATTCATAGGATACTCGCGGTCGGTATTTCTAATTGACTGGTTCTTAACGATTTTATTTGTTGCCGGATTTCGGCTGTGCGTGAGGTTGTTTTTCGAGCGCTTTAGCAAGGAACAGCCATCTCCTTCGGATTTTCTTTCAATATTCAGGATTCTCTCAAAAAGAAAGAAGGGTAGAAAGAACCTAATTATAATCGGGGCAGGGAATTGCGGCGAAAATATTTTCAGGGAGATACACAACAACACTACGCTGAGATACAACATTGTAGGATTTTTAGATGACAGCAAAAATAAAATCGGTAGAACCATCCATGGGGTACCTGTGCTCGGTAGTATCGATGATATAACAGTATTAATAAAAAAAGTAAAGGCGGACGAAGCCCTCATTGCTACTCCTTCAGCACGGGGACAGCAGATGCGCAGGATTGTTGAGCTTTGCAAAACCAGCGGCATTCCATTTAAAACCATTCCAGGCTATGGCGAACTTATTGATGGGAAGGTAACAATCAATGCCATCCGTGAGGTGGCTTATCGGGATCTTTTAGGCCGGGAAATGATCAAACTGGATGAAAAGCAAATTGGCGCCTATCTTCAAGGGCAAAATGTTTTGGTAACTGGCGCCGGCGGTTCCATAGGTTCTGAACTATGTAGGCAGATTTGCCGTTTTAAGCCTGAAACTATTTTGCTCTTTGAACGAGCGGAAAGTCCTTTATACGAAATCGAACTTGAACTTAAGAAAAATTTTGTTGATGTAGATGTTGTGCCCATTCTTGCAGATATCCAAGATAAAGCCCAGATCGAAAAAGTTTTCAATAATTACGAACCTCAAACGGTTTTCCATGCGGCTGCATATAAACATGTACCAATGCTGGAACTGCAGCCCTGGAAAGCTTTGGAAAATAATATCCAGGGAACCGCAAATCTGGTTGAAATTGTATCAAAATTTAACATCGAGCGTTTTGTTTTCGTTTCCACAGATAAGGCAGTGCGTCCCACGAATGTGATGGGTGCCTCCAAACGGGTTGCTGAGATGTTGGTATCCGGTCAGAACAGTTGCGGTCTTTCAAAAGCGCGCTTTATTATTGTCCGCTTCGGTAATGTGGTAGGAAGTGTAGGAAGCGTGGTGCCGCTTTTTAAAAAACAGATCGAAAATGGAGGGCCGGTTACGGTTACCCATCCGGATGTCACACGTTATTTCATGACTATTCCTGAAGCCAGCCAGCTTATTCTTCAGGCAGGTGCTATGGGCAATGGTGGTGAGATATATCTTTTGGATATGGGTACAACCATAAAGATTTCTGATATGGCTCGTGACCTTATTCGACTTTCCGGATTTGAACCGGATGTCGATATAAAAATCGAATATATAGGATTAAGGCCAGGTGAAAAGCTTTATGAAGAACTCATTACCGAAGGTGAAAATGTTGTTTCCACAAGTCATGAAAAAATTATGGTCTTAAAAGGAATGGAGTGTAACCTGCATGTATTAAACGGTAAAATCGATGAATTAAAAACATTGGCTGCAAATCAGGATAAAAAAAGAATAAAAGCAAAACTTCAGGAAATTCTACCTGAATATTCCCCTTCATCCGACTAATTTCCAATATGAAAAATATAAATAATAAAATCAAACTTCTAATTAATAAAGGTGTCAGTATTCCCAACCCTGAAAGTGTCGAGATTGGTAATGAAGTTGACATAGAAAGAATTTCCGGAGACGGGGTTTCAGTCTATTCAGGATGCAAAATATTTGGCAGTTCAACTCTTGTTCTTCAGGGGTCTAATATAGGTTATGAAGGGCCTGTGACCATTGAAAACTGCCAGATTGGACCTGAAGTAAAGCTTAAAGGTGGCTTTTTTAAACAAGTGGTTTTTTTAAATAAAGTTAGTATGGGCCTCGGCTCACATATAAGGGAGGGAACAATCATTGAAGAAGAGGCCAGCGTTGCGCATACGGTCGCTTTGAAACAGACAATCCTCTTTCCATTTGTAACCCTTGGAAGCCTTATCAATTTCTGCGACTGTTTAATGTCCGGTGGAACGGATCGTAAAAACCACAGTGAAGTAGGTAGCTCTTACATACATTTTAATTATACACCCAATCAGGATAAGGCGACCGCATCACTTATCGGCGATGTGCCTAATGGGGTAATGTTGAATAAGAATCCAATTTTTCTGGGAGGGCAGGGAGGCCTTATAGGCCCTTGCCGGCTGGCTTATGGCACAATAATAGCTGCCGGAACCATAAACAGAAAAGATGAACTAAATTCAGGCCGTCTGATTTTCGGTGGAGCAGGGAAGGGGGGTAGTATCCCATTTACGCCTGGGATGTATCGAAGTGAAAAAAGGATTGTAATAAACAACATTATTTACATCGCAAACCTTATGGCGCTTTTGCAGTGGTATAATCATGTACGGTCCATGTTTATTTCACATGATTTTCCTCAGTCGCTATTAGACGGGCTTAAGGAAAAGCTTAACATGGCCATTAAAGAGCGGGTAAAAAGACTTGGGGAATTATGTTTGAAGATGCCTGATCTGGACATTGCAAAAAAAACATCAGAGAGACTAATGCGTCAGAAAAATGAACTGCGAGAAAGATGGCCTGAAATGGAAGAAGCGTTTAAAACAAATAAAAATAAAGAAGGCGACCTGAGCATCAGGGACTTATTTCTGGAAACGATAAATCGTGAGATAAAAATGTCAGGGGAAAATTACATTCCAGTAATAAAAAGTCTTTCAGTTGAAAATGCAACCCAGGGAACAAAATGGCTCCAGGGTATTGTTGATAATATTACAGCACAGATAATTGAAATTATGCCGACATTTAATGGGAAATCCAGACACTTAGATAATATTTGAGCCAATTTCAAAACGTCCCCTTTTGTCCGATATCTGCGTCAGACTCAAATTTTAATCCTCGAAATACTCCATGTATTCCTGTGGTTAAAATTTTCGCCTTCCTTGATCTCGAACAGATAAGCGCAGACTTCGAAATTGAACATTTTGAAAATGCCTCATCTAAAAAACTTTTTATTAAGAAAACACGAGAAAGGTCTAAAAAGTAATTTATTTATGGGCAAACTTTTCGGCACGGACGGCATAAGAGGCTTAGCAAATGAATATCCGATAACCTGCGAAATGGCCATGGATATCGGAAGGGCAGTGGCTCACATTTTCCGCGCTGGGACAGACAGATCAAAGATTGTAATTGGAAAAGATACCCGAATATCCGGGGACATGATTGAATATGCCTTAGTTTCAGGCATTTGTTCCATGGGGGTTGATGCAGTACTTGCCGAAGTTTTGCCTACTCCCGGCATAGCTTACATGACTTCATCAATGGGTGCAAATGCCGGAATTGTAATATCTGCATCCCATAATCCTTTTTACGACAATGGCATAAAGATTTTCAATAAGGAAGGATTTAAGCTGTCGGATAAAAAAGAAGAAGAAATTGAGCATTTTATATTAAATGAAAAACCAAGTTTAATGTGCAAAACCGTCCGCGATACCGGCAGAGCGTTAAAAATTGAAGATGCAGGTAAAAACTATATCGATTTCTTGAAATCAGCACTACCTGAAGGGTTTAGCCTGAATGGTATGAAAATTGTTATTGATTGTGCAAACGGTGCAACATATCAGGTTGCTCCGAAATTGTTTAAAGAACTCGGTGCAGATGTTGAGTCGATTTATATAAAACCTGATGGGAAAAATATAAATGAAAACTGTGGCTCTCAACATACTGATAAACTTAGCGAAATAGTACTGAAAAAAGAGGCCGACATTGGTTTTGCATTTGACGGTGATGGTGACAGACTTATTGCTGTTGATGAGAAAGCAAATGTAACAACCGGTGATCAGATACTTGCTGTTTGTTCTTATATGCTGAAACAAAAGGGTAAACTTAAAAATAATCTGGTAATCAGCACGGTTATGAGCAATTTGGGGCTTAAAGTTGCTTTGAAAGATATGAATATAGAACATATGATGACAGACGTGGGTGATCGATATGTGATGGAAGAGATGATTTCTTCAGGCGCAGTCTTAGGCGGCGAAGATTCAGGACATATGATTTTTTTAGATTACCAAACAACCGGAGATGGTATTCTTTCAGCTTTAAAATTAATTGAATCCATGAAACTTGAATCAAAACCTTTATCCGAGCTTAAAAAAATTATGACGGTTTTCCCGCAGGCACTCATAAATGTAACAGTCAAAAGCAAGCCGGAAATAAGCAGCCTCCCGGCCGCTCAGGAGGCTATAAGGTCGGTTGAAAAAGATCTGGGAGAAAAGGGGAGGGTACTGGTTCGGTATTCAGGAACCCAGCCCATTTGCAGGGTAATGGTGGAAGGACCAACTGAAGAGGAAACTCAAAGGTATTGTAAGCAAATATCTGATGTAATACAGAAAGAACTTGGCTCTGGAAAGTTGAATATTTGATCGGCCTTTGCAGGCCTTGAGGAGCATCCCTCCAGTCTTTAAGGAGCGTTCGCTCGCCAGCGAACTTATAAAGGTTCTTTTTTTTGCCTTAAGCGAAGCGCTCCTTAAGCGAAACGCTTTTTTTAGTCCCTGCCGCCAAATATTCGAAGCATAAACAAAAACATGTTAATAAAATCAAGGTACAATGAAAGGGCGCCTAAAATAGCGCCTTTTCTTTTTGCGCCTTCTTCAAGGTCAGCCGGCTGGGTAAGTGCCATGTTTTTTAATTTCTGTGTGTCGTATGCTGTTAAACCTACAAATACTAACACGCCGATATAACTGATAATCATGCTCATTCCTGAACTTCGGACAAACATATTTACAACAGAAGCAATGATTATTCCGATAAGCCCCATAAACAGGAATTGTCCGATGGAAGTCAGATCACGTTTGGTGACCATACCATATATACTGGTTGCAACAAAAGTTCCAGAGCATATAAAAAAGGTTGAAGCAATTGAAGAACTCGTATATGCAAGAAAAACAATCGAAAGTGTGGCTCCGTTAAGGGCAGCATAAAATACAAAAAGACTTGTTGCTTTTGAAGCGCTCATTTTGTGAACTCTGGCACTGAGATAAAATACAAGAGCGAGTTCACCAATGATAAGCCCAAAAAATATCAGTTTATTGCCGAAAATAAGATTTGCAAGATACGGACTATGGGCAACATAAAATGCTACAAATCCGGTTAAACCAAGTCCTATTGCCATCCAGTTATAAACACTTCTAATAAATGAATTGACTTGTACCTGGGCTTGTGTCTGAGTCATGGGTGCTGGTTGCATTTTACCTCCAAATGGTTACAATGTTCTTAGGTGTTGAAAGTTGTAAAATAATACATTAAGTGAAATTTTGAAAAAATGTTAATAAAATTTCTATGGTTTCTTAATATAATACAAACCCAATTTATTTCAAGAACCATATTAAATAAAACGATATAAAATGAAGCCGGAACAAATATACGAGGAGCTTAAAGATCTTGCAGAAAAGCACGGTATTACCGTATCCGAACAAAATTTTAGGAAAACCGGTATAAACGTAAAAAGTGGTCTATGTGAGGTAAAAGGAAAAAAGATTTTCATAATTGATAAACATAAAACGATTCATAAAAAGAATGTGATACTTATATCACTTTTAAAAAAAATGCAGCATGAAGATATATATGTTGTACCGGCAGTGAGAGAGTTGGTTTCTGAACAGGAAGGAGAGACTGGAAAAGCATCGAAACCTGAGAAGCCTCTTTGATTATAAAAGAAGTCTCTTTGATTTTATTAATTAGTAGGGCGAAAAGAATTCTTATAATATTATGTAAACCTATTGAATTCTTTTATATGAATTCATAAAGTTTACATAATATATCTTATCGGACGTTGTAAAATTATTTAAACTGAAAAGTTTTATGGATAGAGATAAATGGCGATAGACATGCAGCATGTTTATACAGTTTCACAACTCAATTCAGAAATAAAATTATTACTTGAAGAAAAATTTCCTTTTGTCTGGATTTCAGGAGAAATATCAAATTGCAAAATGCCTGGATCAGGTCATCTTTATTTCACCTTAAAAGATGAAAATTCACAGATGAGCTGCGTTATGTTCAGAGGGCAGAATCAAAACTTAAAATTTGACATCGAAGATGGTCTGAGTATTACCGGTTTAGGAAGGATAAGTTTGTATGAACCCAGGGGCACTTATCAGCTAATATTTGAATATATCGAACCAAAAGGTATAGGTGCCCTGCAAATAGCCTTTGAGCAGCTTAAAGAGCGTCTCACGTCTGAAGGTCTTTTTGATGATAAATACAAAAAACCCCTCCCCTTCCTGCCCAAAAAAATAAGCTTGATAACTTCTCCCACCGGAGCGGTTGTACACGATATTTTAAATATAATCGACAGACGCTTTCCGAATCTTTTCATTGAAATAGTTCCGGTTAAAGTTCAGGGGGAAAATGCGGAAAAAGAAATTGTTAATGCACTGGAATTGCTAAACACATTAAATGATACAGATATTATTATTATGGCAAGAGGTGGTGGTTCATTAGAAGACCTGAATGCATTTAATTCGGAAAATGTTGCAAGAGCTGTTTTTTCAGTAAAAATTCCTGTTGTTTCAGCCATTGGTCATGAAACCGATTTTACAATTTCTGATTTTGTTGCGGATCTTCGGGCTCCCACACCCTCCGCTGCTGCCGAACTGGTTGTGCCAAGTAAAGATGAATTAAAACGAAGGCATGAAGATATTTTTTCAAAGCTTAAATCAAATATTTGGCAATATATTGAAAAACATCGCTATATTTTGGCACAGGTTTCAAAGAGTCTTGTTGATCCAAAGAGAAAAGTGCAAGATTTGAGACTAAAAACAGATGACTTTACAACCCGTTTAACTAAAATATTTTTAAATAGCATTAATCAAAAACGTGAACAATTTAAATTGTGGAATGATTTACTATTTACAAATAATCCTCTAAGTTACATTTCTAATCTTAATGAAAAACTTGTAAACAATACTGATAAGCTATCGACATTAAATACTATATATCTAAACAACAAACGATCTTTGCTTCGAGAAAATAAAGGCAGACTTTATGCTTTGAACCCCACTGCAATTTTAAAACGCGGGTACAGCATCACAAGAACAATTCCGGGTGCCGATGTTGTCAAAACCGCACATTCAGTCTCCATTGGCCAGAATCTTGAAGTGATGCTTGCAAAGGGATCGTTGGCCGTTAATGTGAATAAAATAGCTAAAAGCTCATAACTCAACAGCTAAATAGCTTACAAGGAAACAAGCCATGTCAAAAACAACCTTTGAACAATCGATGAAAAAGCTTGAACAAATTGTTCAGGAACTTGAATCCGGAGACCTTCCACTTGAAGAGGCAATGCAAAAATTTGAAGAAGGGATAAAGCTTTCCAGGCTATGCTCGAAAAAACTTGATGAAACAGAAAAAAAGACAACCCTTTTATTGCAGGATCAAAAAGGAAATGTATCGGAAAAACCATTTGAATCCGAAATATGAAAAGACTAATGCAACCAACCGTGAACTGTGAACCTGACAACCTGAGCAATTACGATCTAACAGCATATCTAAATGCTAAAAAAAAGATGATTAACAACGAGCTTGATAAAATCTTCAGGGATTTTGCAAGTTCCAGCCGAATTGTAAAGGCAATGAAATATTCTTTAATGGCAGGAGGAAAACGTATAAGGCCAGTTTTGTGCCTGGCTGCAACTGAAGCTGTTGGTGGAAATTTAGAATCCGCCCTGCCTGCAGCATGCGCACTTGAGATGATTCATACCTATTCATTAATCCATGACGATCTGCCGGCAATGGATAATGACGTACTGCGAAGGGGAAAACCGACCTGCCATGTTGCATTTGATGAAGCAACCGCAATTCTTACCGGGGATGCTCTCCTTACTCTGGCCTTCCAGAACCTTTCATCACCTTTAAATATAAAAGAAAGTCAGGCTTTGGTATGGCTTAATGTTATACATATCATTTCCATTGCAGCCGGATACAAAGGTATGATCGATGGACAGATGAAAGATATTATTTCTGAAGGTACATCGCTTTCTTTAGATGATCTTAAAAATATGCATGCTTTAAAAACAGGAGCCCTTATTGAAGCGTCAATTTTTTCAGGAGCTATTTTAGGTAATGGAAGTCAAGAGCAAATTAATCAGCTTGGAATCTATGCAAAAAATTTAGGGCTTGCATTTCAGGTAACAGATGACATTCTAAATGTTGAAGGAAATCCTGCGGTTATGGGAAAAGCGGTTGGTACGGATAAAAATCGTAAAAAAAGTACCTACCCTCTTAGTATGGGATTAAAAGAATCTAAAATATTTGCAACAAATATTGTCAATAATGCCTTGAAAGCTATTGAAATATTTGATAACAAAGCTGATCCCCTCAGGGCTGTTGCAGGGTATATATTAAAAAGAAAAAAGTGAAATGACAAAGAGCCTTCTTGAAAAAATAAATTCTCCTGATGATTTAAGGAAACTCCCTCGATCAGATTTACCTCTTTTGGCAAAAGAGATACGTAAACTCATCGTGGATGTTGTATCTAAAAACGGCGGCCATCTTGCTTCAAGCCTCGGTGCTGTTGAACTGGCTATTGCTGTTCATTACGTCTTTAATACACCTGTTGATAAAGTAATCTGGGATGTCGGTCACCAGACTTATGCACATAAAATACTTACCGGACGAAGGAACCGTTTTCACACATTAAGGCAGCTTGATGGTATTTCCGGTTTTACCCGCAGCAGTGAAAGTGATTTTGATGCATTTTCAACAGGTCACAGCGGAACCTCGATTTCAGCAGGACTCGGCATTGCCTGCGCCAAACATCTGAAAAATGAAACCTCTAAGGTAATTGCTGTAATCGGGGATGGTTCCATGACTTCGGGAATAGCCTTTGAGGGTTTGAATCAGGCAGGAGACACACATAAGGACAAAGATATTATCGTAATTTTAAACGATAATGATATGTCCATTTCACGTAATGTAGGCGCGCTGTCTTCTTTTTTAAGTAGAAAATTATCCACAAAAAAATTGCAGGAATTAAGAAAGGATTTTGGAGCTTTTTTAAAATCACTGCCAAAGGTGGGAGATGATATTTATCAAATCGCAAAACGAACAGAAGACTCTTTTAAAGCATTTGTCACTCCCGGCATGCTGTTTGAGGCTTACAACTTTGAATATTTTGGACCGATAAAAGGGCATAACCTGAATCATCTTATCGATATTTTAAATAATATAAAATACTTAAAAGAACCTGTCCTCCTTCACGTTAGAACGATAAAAGGAAAAGGGTATACTCCTGCAGAAAAAAATCCTGTATATTTTCATGGTTGCGGCAGCTTTGATGCTAAAACCGGTAACTGTATAAGCAAATCTGATTTAACTCCCACGTACACAGAGGTTTTTGGCGATGCAACTTGCCGAAAAAGATAAAAAAATAGTCGCAGTTACTGCGGCCATGCCTGAAGGTACGGGACTTGTCAAATTTGCCGAAGCTTATCCGGATCGCTTTTTCGATGTCGGTATTGCCGAACAGCATGGAGTTACCTTTGCAGCAGGATTGGCAACAGAAGGTTTTAAACCTGTTGTGGCAATATATTCCACCTTTTTGCAGCGTGCTTATGACCAGATACTACACGATATCTGTTTGGAAGCCCTGCCCGTTGTTTTTGCCATTGACAGGGGCGGCATAGTTGGTGAGGATGGAGCCACCCATCACGGGGTCTTTGAC
>RCNB010004263.1_pt1 | contig 11457 bp, 7 predicted proteins | sample 2041321 | NCBI WGS metagenome assembly RCNB01 (sample SAMN09708232, study PRJNA481090) | Marine sediment metagenome, whole genome shotgun sequencing project.
GTATACCCAAATAAATAGGGTGAATAAACAATTTCCTCTTTTTCAGCCATATAATCCAATATCTGTATTGGATTCCAATTGATCGAATCGGGATTAAGGAAGTCTAAATGGAATTTCAATTGATCGATTACTGTAGCACCTATCGCCCTATCTATCCCATAATTTTGAATAAAATATCGACCTCGCTCTTGGGCACATAAGGTTAGAAACGAGCACCACATATCGGTTGGACACAACGCCCAAGCAACAGAGTAACCGCTGGGAATTGTATTGTAAAACCCTCTAAGTTCATTCTGGGTTTTTGGTGCTGAAAGACCAATTTTTAAAAACAAGTCGTCGCGCTTTGCCGCCACCAATGCAGCTGCATCAATAGGTAAGGCATACAAATGATTCTCATAGTTATAAGAAATATAACAAGGACCAACAAATGCACTTTCAAGTGCAGTCAACCTTTCTTTAGGAATATAACCCTTTAAATCCACCAGTAATTGGTTTTTATGCGCTTGACCCATGTATGGATGGTCTGTCGTAATCAAATCGTATTCCTCAATCAAATCTTCAATAGGCATATCCCCAAATTCCTTTAGAGAACGTATGTCCCAATGTATGTTCACATTTGGGTGCAATTTTCTAAAATCCTTGGATAATGCCCTAAGTGGTTCATACCCCCTTGGATGATCCCAAGCCATTCCTTTTAGATTAATCTCCATTTTTTGGTTATTCCTTATTTCTCGGTGGTCGTGGGTCATACTGTATCGTATTGTTCATATATGCCCCGTCAATATAGATATCAGAACCATTGATATAATCGCCCAATTCACTTGACATAAATGCCACGGTATGGGCTACATCGCTTACATTACCAATTCTACCTTGAGGAATCCAGTTTTCAAATTTATCCTTGCCAAACTTTGCGATTTCCTCCCTGTTCATTTCAGTGGTAATTGCACCTGGAGCTATGGATACTACCCTAACATTATTTTCGGCCAATTCAAGTGACAGGCATTTTGAGAGCATTTTCAACCCTGCTTTTGCAGCACAGTAATGCGCTAACCCTTTTCTAGGTACCACATCATGTATTGAAGAAATATTTATGATAACCCCGCCACCATTTACTTCCATTCTTTTGCCAGCTTCTTTAGCACACAAAAACGGACCTTTCAGATTCACATTCATTACCCGATCCCATTCATTTTCATTCATATCCAAAATATGATGAACGGATTCTGTACCTGCATTATTTACCAAAATATCAATACCCCCTATTTCCTCATCCATTTTCAAGAACATTTCCTTGACCTGTTTTGAGTTGGATACATCTGCACCGCCAATAGCTGTTTTTACATTAAATGAAATACTTATCTCTTGTGCCAATTCTTTAGCACTTTGTTCGTTGCTATTGTAATTGATAAAAACATCGGCCCCACATTCTGCCATTTTTCTGCAAATTTCTGCCCCAATTCCTTTGCTACCCCCAGTGACCAATACCCTTTTACCTTTTAAATCTATACTTATCATGAGTCTGTTTCCTTAAAATATTAGTTGATGAATCATCTAGTAGTTAATAGTTTAGGTCAACGCAGTTTTTGACCAGAATTTCCATTTCATTCTTTTTTTCTTCGCTTAGCGGGAAGAACTCAAAATCCGCTACATGCGTATCTGATTTTTCGATAATAATAATTTCACAATCTGTGCTCATCGCAATATTATGCCAAGTGCCAACAGGAATGTTATAGGTGATATTCGGTTTCATCAATTCCACCTCAAAATTAACATCATTCCCGTTTATTTCAGCTCCAATCAATACTGCTTTCCCATTCAAAAGAATAAAAACCTCATCAGTTAAATGATGTATGTCCAACTTTACAATATTACCGATTTCCTGTTCAGGCATATAGTTCAATTGAGCAACCTGCCATCCATCCCTAATCAAGAAAGGATGGTACCCATTGTCGCTTATTTGATATTGTTCTATCAATTTCATTTATTCACTTTTTGTTGCTCTTTATTTATATTTTTCCATGACATTTCTATCTCTTCCAAGGTTTTGCCCTTTGTTTCAGGAACATATTTCCATATGAACCAAATAGCAGGAATCGTTAATGCTCCATAAAGAAAAAATGTGCCAGCTGGTTTAATGGTTTCTATGAAAATAGGATTGGTCAGCGTAATGAAAAAACCTGTGACCATTAATGAAAGGCTCCCAATACTCACGGCAAGACCTCTAATTTTGGTTGGAAAAATCTCACTGATGATGACCCAAACAATGGGCCCGTATGAAAATGCGAAACAGGCTACGTAAATCAATAGTGGAATTATTACCAGGTTGGATCCAATTGCGAATAGCACTCCAACTCCCATAAGCGATATGGCCGCACCGGTAACTCCTATCAATAATAGTTTTCGTCTTCCGTAACGTTCAATGTTCATTATGGCGATAAAAGTGAAAATTGAATTAACTAAACCAACTAATACGGCGCCTAAAAATGAACTTTCAACACTTTTAAAGGATTCGTTAAGAATATTCGGAGCAAAATACATGATTGCCGCTATACCGCTTAAATGGGAAAACATTGGGAGTAGAATTCCTATTAAAAAGGGTCTTCGTAGATAGGGCTTGAACAATTCCTTTATGCCCTGGGTCTCCACTTTTGAAGTTTCTTTCATTTCTAGCATTTGTGCCTCTGCTTGCGCTGTACCCCCAATTTTTACCATGGTCGAAAAAGCTGCCTCCTCATTTCCATTCACTACTTGCCATCTTGGGCTTTCGGGAACGAATAAGAGTAATACCAAAAAGAGAATGGCAATAGGAATTTCAGTGCCGAACATACCTCTCCAAAGTTCCTCTACAAACAACCAATCCCAAAAACCTACTTCGGCACCACTGATTATACCTGCTTTATCACCAGCTTGATTAAGCACAATCCAATCCACTAGAAAAGCAAGAAGAATTCCCAATGTAATAGATAATTGATATAAGGATACCATTTTACCCCTTTTTTCAGGTAAGGTCAGTTCAGAAATATAAATGGGCGCCACTACAGAAGTTATACCTACACCTATACCTCCAATAATTCGAACAATAATCAAGGTAAAAAACGATGAATCCAGACTAGAGGTAATCCAATAAGATGAATCCAAATTACCTAAAAACTGAGGCGGCAACATGGAGCCAAAAGCCGAAATGGTAAGACAAACTGCCGCTAATATCAAGGTTTTTTTACGTCCATATTTGTCAGTAACCCTTCCAGAAATAATGCAACCCAATATTGTACCCAACAAGGCCGATGAAACCACCCAACCTAACATACTCGCCGTTAGATTAAAATGGGTCTCCAAAAAAGAATTACAACCTGATATAATTGCGGTATCATAACCGAATAGAAACCCCCCAATGGTTGATACAAAACTTATGGCAAGTAGATAAATGGAGGTTTTATTTTTCATTAAATCTGGTTTAAGTGAAGACACTTGTTTTTACATGATTCCGAATTTGTTAAAAGCATCCACCGTACTCATGCCAGCTTGCAATGCCTTTTTAACCAATTGTTCTCCTCTTGCTTTTTCTATAGCTCCTGTAAAGGCTTCATTTACCGCCTCTTTTGGCACAATCAAGACGCCATCAACATCACCATAAACCATATCGCCTGGATGAATACGAATACCGGCAATCTCTATAGGCACCCTATAGTCGATTACCTTGCCTCTAGGACCTTGATCCTGGGCATAGCCACCAAATGAAAAAGTAGGATAATCAAGATTAAGTATCTCCTTGGTATCTCTAGACCAACCATTTACCACTGCCCCTGCGGCTCCTAATTTGATGGCTCTTGTACTCATCAAGCCACCCCAAAGGGCATAACTGGGAGATGATCCCGAACAGATATATACCTCATCTTCTTTTAAACTGTCCAAAGCTTCGAACATTATTCCAAATGGTTTTTGCATCAAAGGATTATTGGTGTTTTCAACAACCTCTTCAAACACATCAGCTTCCAGTACGGGCATCGCCCTTCCTATAACAATAAAATCATCATTCAAGGGTTTAATGTTCGGAGGAAGAAATTGGTGTAGGTATCCCATTTTATCCAAGATATCTCCCACTAGTGCCACAAACAGCTCCTTCTTTGCTATTTCATATAGCTCCTTGTCATTCTTCCAAAGTGTTGTCATTAAACAGGTTTTATGGTTAATTATTTATAGCTGATCCAAATTTTTGCTAATTACTTATTCACATCTAAACTAAAAGTTTCAATAGCGTATTTACCTACTTTTAATTCGGGAGCAACAGGTGTTGGGTTCTCCTCAATTATATTGGTTTGCTTGTAGGAATTGATGTTGAAATAAGATGAAATATTCACCCTCTCATTGCCATCCTTAACATTGTACATACGTGCAATTATTTCTTCAGAATCTTCAGCCTTTTTAATGGTAGTTATCATAACATTATCGGTATCGATAGAGAAGAAACTCAAGGATTCGGGCAGGAATGATTTTGTTGAAGTTTCTGGATAGACCACCACACTAATTGGTTCGTTTTCCTGCTTTGCTATTTGTTGCCCTAATAAACTCCCTGCTTTGTTGGAAGTGAACACATTATGAAAGTCGTGGTTACCGGCTTGCGAGTATTCATTTCCTTCCCAATGACATGATGTTCTACTTGCCAATAATATGTGTTGCAACACTGCTTTGCCTTCTTTATGTGAAGTAGGATCTATCCAATCTGCAGCTGCCACTGACGAGCTCAACGTAACAGAAACTTCACTATCAGTTGCAGAAATCCAATCAATGATTGCCCTTGGGTGTACATCTTTACAAAGTGGCGTATAACGTTCCCCCGCTGTTTTGATTTCATCTTTGCCTACTCTTACACTTCCAAAAGGCACCTCATGGGCGATTTCAGGATTCTCCATGTTAATTGGAAAAGCAGTTCTGAATTCGCGGTACAATTCCCCAGACCAATTGCGCAGGCTCGTATTAAAATAGATGCGCTTAAGATTATGGTACAAAGTAACATCCTGTCTTACAATGGCATGTTTGATTTCTTGTTCAAGCCTGTATTTGCTATAAACAGGTCCGTTTTCCAAAACTATCCATTCAGGATTATGGAGACTCATTTTGTCAAAATCTACCATACTTACTTGCTGTACATCCCCAAATTCCCCTGCGCCATTTCCGACCGATTGTAAGGTGAAAATTTCTCCTCCTTTTAGGTTATCAGTATCAAGTAATTCTTTTTTGAACTTCTTGTCATAGACTTGTGCAATACCGCCTTTTTCAAAAGTGATTTTATAAAACGGATTTTCATAAATGGATGTGGATGCCTTTTCAAATTTGTCTTCCTGTGTATTCTTCCTATCCGATATATAATATGTGGCATATCCTATAGATGGGATGTTTTCAGCGATAAAGATAATGTCGGCACTTTTGAGGCTTCCATCTTCATAATAGGTCTCATTAGTACTTTGAGAGGGTACATTTTTCATATCTGATGTAATGACACCAACGTAGCGAGAATTTCCTTTTGGAAAATCCATTGATACAGTTACAGGGTCGGTCCGTTTCCATGAGAGGCTATTAAAAAGCACAATTGGAACCCCCAATTTCTCATTTTTCTTTATTCGTGTTGATAAGAAATCAATTCCTTTATTCAATAGGTTTTGTCCCATAGTTCTTGATTTCACCAAGTTTTCCTTGAATAAATTATCGGTGATATCTCCATCGTGCCCACCCCAACCATGATCAGGATAAATTTTGGCTTGCCAAGCTTCATCAAAATCCTTAAATGGATATTGCATTTTTTTCGGGTCGATGATATTAGCAATCGAAAGGAATTTTTCGGCCGCCGGCAACAATTTTGACGCTTCCCTACTCGCAGTAAGTGCATCATGATGTCCTGGTCCATGAATATAAACCCAAACATTGGGACGTTCTCCCATGATAGTATCAACCTTGGTCGCATTTTTTTCTGCCAAAGGCATAAATTCATCAACCGTCATGAGTTCCATATTGGGTAAGAACACATTTTTGCCAGCTCCCTTTTCATCTTTCAGGGCATCAAAAGAATTCCATGATTCAATGAAATCCGAATAATCAATTGCTGGTAGCATATCCTGACTTGATAGCAATGGCGTATGGATTTTACCTTCTTCAAAATTCTTTTCCCAATATAAGACCTGTTCAGCCCCATATTTCATTTTATCATTTAGGTCTCTTGAAAGATAGAGCAAATCATTACCGTAATGACCTGGAGAGTATGTGAAGACCGAACTGCCATCTGGACTCGCCCAATGGAACATGCCTTTGGCATGTCTACTGATAATCATATAATCTACCCCTGCTTTTTTGAGAATTTGTGGTGTTTGTAACGATTTACCCGGTACGTCTACGTTCCAATATACTTTGGAATCGTACCCACCGAAAGTCTTTTTTACCCACTTTTTACCTAAATACAATTGACGCACTTGATCTTCGGCATCGTACATATCTTCATAAGGGCAGTTATAAGTGGCACCTACGGATAATAATTTTTCATTCAATAACGTAGTAAGGCGTTCTTTTGATTCGGGATGTCTTTCCAAATATTCCCTTAAAATTAAGCCGTCTTCAATATCAAAACCATAATCATCTCTTTCGAAGGCATCGTTGATAACAGGTTTTAATAACAAGGTATCTCTAAGGATAATACATACCTCGGGGCGATCAACCCATGCAATATCCTGATGACTTGAATTCATGACAGAAACTAGTCCGTCTTCATACTTCTTGTCAAAAAAGTTATCAAAGGTTTCGTAAAACTCAGGCTTGTACAATTTAGTCAAGGAAGCAAACCATCCGTTGCCATAATTGGCTCTATGATGGTACAGGTATTTACCTTCGATATCAGTTTTTGATATGGTACCATCGCCTTTTTCAAAATCAAGCACAATTTCTTTGCCATCATAAACAATAGAAAAACTGTTCTCAGGTGGCATTATACTGAAAGATGCTTTTGACAATTCACCTTGCGCCTTGAATTTTTTCACCTTACTTTTCTTTCCATCGCTGATCAAATAGACTTGTTTACCATTAAAATGCGTGGGTGCATCAACATACAACAATTCATTTTTCTGCTTGATCACAAATGCCGCTTCATCGGAAACCGACATTTTCATACGCTCAACCGCATCAGTACCTTTAAAGATCATGACCCAGCAGTTAGAATTCTTTTTATGGCCATTGAATTTGATTTTTGCGCTCTTTCCTTTTTCAATGAGGGAAGTAGGAACGGTTAAGCGAAATGCGCCTATACCATCTCCGTTACCATCCCTTCTTACGAGGATATATTTGGCATCACCATTACCGGGATTATTGGTTACAGAAAGGGTACCATCTTCATTCGTATTAAAAGTCAATAAATGTTGGTCATTCACATGAATATCGAATGATTCCCTCAAATTAAGGTCAATATCACTCAACATAAAAAAAGAGACTTGGTCCGAGGCATAGTTTGTTGGAACTTCGCCGGTAAGGAATTCAAATCCCATTTCACCAGTAGTGGCCCTGGCGATCATTGATATATTAATATCCTCTCGAATCGAGGGGTATAAAAAGAATTCAGAGCCAGAAAGCATTTCTTTATAACCCTCAATATCATTTTTACAGATATTATACAGGCCATAGTTTGTGTTTAATTCTTGAATATGCCCGTTTCCGTTGCCTTCATGAAAAGGAACACTGACTGACCTGCTTGGAGTAAGTTCATTTAGACTTGCATATGAGCTAAAGATTAGAAAAAAAGCAAAGCACATGCTACTTGCCATTTTAAAAATTGAATATTTACCCTGATGTTTCATTAGAATGAATTTAATTTTACTAAATCGGTTTAGTTATATAACAAATTTTATGCTCCACAAGATTTCCGAATCAAGAGTTTCGTATGTAATACCCTTTCATTTTCAATCTTTGTATTTTTATTTTCAATTTCATTGACCAAAATCTCAACTGCACTGTTCCCAATATCATCTACTGGCTGTTTACTGGTTGTAATCGGAGGGTCTACCAAATCAAATGCACCTAGCTCATCAAAACTGATTATTGCTACTTCACTAGGCACTTCAATTTTCAACAGTTTTAGCTCGCGCAATCCTGAAGCCGCCAAATAATGCGTTGTGAACACGATTGAATCTAAACCACTGGGTTCTTTGACCATGTTCTTTATGGCCCCTTTCATTTCATTTTGATAATTGAACGGATCGAGCTCTTTAATGATTGACGCTTTAATTTCGTTCCCACTCTCAGTCAACGCTAATTCATAACCCAAACGTCTTTGCAATAAGGCATCCAATTGGCTCTTAATACTAATAAACCCAACCTTCTTTCTTCCATTTTTCAACAGATGATTGGTCATGTTCTTTACCCCTTCAAGGTTATCAACAATCACATAATTGGTCTTAATCTCAGGATAATGCCTATCAATCAATACAAATGGAAAATTGGCCTCACTCAACTTCAAAATATCCTCTTCATTAGTGGAAGCTATTATCAAACCATCTACTTGCCTGTTCAGCATTGAATAAATCAATTCTTTTTCAGTATCGGCATTTTCATTTGAACTACTAAAAACAACATTGTAACCAAACTCTTTAGCTTTAAGTTCAATATGATGTGCAATCCTGGCATAAAAGATATCCGAGATATTGGGTATGATCAACCCAATGGTCTCACTCTTGCCCAAACTCAACCCCCTAGCCATTTGATTGGGACGATAGTTGTTTTTTTTAGCAAAATCCAAAATTCTCTTTTGGGTATCTTTGCTTATCTTATTCTCGTCTCCTCTATTGTTAAGCACCAAGGAAACCGCTGTTTTCGACAGATTCAACTCTTTGGCGATATCTTTTAAAAAAATCTTCTTCAATTTTAACTAAATCGGTTTAGTTATAAAATCAAATGTACAACCAAACCGTTCAATTAAAAAATATTTTGTTGAATTGTATTCGAAAAATCAATATCTCCTTCTGTAATATTTAAAAAATTTATACAAAAAAAGCCCTCAACTTTCGTTGAAGGCTTTTGTACTCATGGTAGCCCGAAACTTTGGGATAACTTACCTCCTTGACCATCTGTTATCTTAATTAAATCATTTGACCAATTGAATTTTTTTGAAGGGCAAAACAAAGATTTTACCGGGCAGGATATTCGTTTTACCAAAAAAGGGATAAATTGTATGGGATTATCCTGGCTTGGCCAGAAAATGGCAAAATCAATATTAAGTCTTTATCAAGCATAAGTAAGTTTGCGAAAGGTGTTAATTTCAAAAATGCAAAGTTATTAGGTGGCAAAGACAATATAAAATAGACCCAATCTGAAAATGGATTGCAAATAGACAAATTTGGTGAAAAATCTGGGGACTGCGCCCATGTATTGGAGTTCACAATTGATACGCCATAAAGTAGTTTTTTGAGTTAGTTTTTTATAGTTTATGTGCGCACCTTAAAGGTGCGTTCTTTTCAATATTGATTTTTATGAAATACATTGTTTGTGAAAAACCCGGTGAATTTATTCTAAAAGAAAAAGAAGAACCGGTAAAAGTTAAAGGAGAAGCTATTCTAAGAGTAAAGAAAGTAGGTATTTGTGGTACCGATTTACATGCCTATTCGGGAAACCAAGCTTTCTTTACATACCCAAGGATTCTTGGGCACGAACTTGCATCCGAAGTTGTTGAAATTGAAGCGAACGAAAAGGGAATCAATCCGGGTGACAATGTTGTTGTAATGCCTTATGTGAATTGTAATACCTGTATAGCTTGTCGAAACGGCAAAACCAATTGCTGTACAAAAATGCAAGTTTTTGGGGTACATACTGACGGGGGTATGCAAGAGAGAATATCAGTGCCGATAGATTTGTTGATTCTTGCACCAAATCTAAATGATGATGCTATGGTAATAGTAGAACCCTTGGCAATCGGAGCCCATGCCATTAGAAGAGCTCAACTAAAAAAAGGAGAGTCTATTGTTGTCGTTGGTTGTGGCCCAATAGGCATAGGCATCATGAAACTAGCACAAATTGCCGGAGCAAAGGTTATTGCAATTGATGTTAACCAAAACCGATTGGATTATGCCAAAGATCAAATAGGTGTAGACCATGTAGTATTAGCTGGTGAAAGTGCTGTTGAAAAAGTTATGAAAATTACCAACAATGATCTTGCAACTGCAGTTTTTGATGCCTCAGGACATAAGGGGGCATTGGAATTTGGTCCGAATTTTATGTCTCATGGCGGTAGGTATATTTTAGTAGGCCTGTCCAAAGAGGATATTGTTTTTGCACACCCTGCTATTCACGCTAAGGAAACGACTCTTATGTGCAGCAGAAATGCTACATTAGAGGATTTTGAACATGTAATCACCGTTTTGGAAAAAGGTAAATTCCCGATGGATTCTTTTATTACCCATAACGTGGATTTTGTTGATATGATAGCTAATTTTGATAGTTGGCTTGACCCAAAAAATGGAGTATTAAAGGCCACTGTTAATTTTTAATTTGATATAATAAATGAAAAATAAATAAACAGTAATTAAGAAAAGAACTAAATATGCCAAAAAATTACGTCCAAATAGACCCTAGGGACAACATCATTGTCGCATTAACCGATTTAAAGGAAGGGACTACAGCAATTATAAATGGCAAGCAAGTTGTTCTTCAAGAAGATGTTAAAGGCAAACATAAATTTGCTTTAATCGACCTCGATGTTGGGGATGAAATTTATATGTATGGTGCTTTAATCGGTAAAGTAACAAGGCCTATAAGAAAAGGTGAATCGATTACTATTGAAAATATTGTTCATGCCTCTGCCAATTACCAAGTTGGAAAGGCAAAGTCATCCTGGAGCCCTCCCGATATAACACCATGGAAATCAAAAACCTTTAATGGTTATCATCGTTTAAATGGCCAAGTAGGTACAGCTAATTATTGGTTGGTCATTCCGATGGTTTTTTGTGAAAACCGAAATGTGGAAGTATTAAAAACAGCGCTTTTGCAATCCTTGGGTTACCAAACTATTACCGATTTCGTGGTAGATACCGATACTTTAGTGCGAGAATATGAGAATGGTGCTTCGATAGAGGACCTATTACAGTCCCAAATTATTAAAACACCTGATGACGTAATACAAAATAGGATTTTCCCCAATGTGGATGGTATTAAATTTTTAACCCATGAAGGGGGTTGTGGTGGTTTTCGACTTGATTCGGAAACATTATGCAACCTTTTGGCGGGATATATAACGAATCCGAATGTGGCAGGGGCGACGGTTTTGAGTTTGGGATGCCAGAATGCAGAAGTCAGCTTAATGGAAGAAGCGATTAATAAGATGGATCCTAAATTTGCAAAACCTGTGTATATCCTTGAACAGCAAAAGAGTAAAAGTGAACGACATTTTATTGAAGACGCCGTAAAAAAGACTTTTTTAGGATTGATTGA
>RCNB010002419.1_pt1 | contig 11456 bp, 9 predicted proteins | sample 2041321 | NCBI WGS metagenome assembly RCNB01 (sample SAMN09708232, study PRJNA481090) | Marine sediment metagenome, whole genome shotgun sequencing project.
CACAGCCCAGGCTGGCTTCTCGACCGGTTCCCGATCTCACCTTCTCCTGAACATGACATACCCGACAATGACTTTTATACCCGTGCGTAACAATCGCGCCGCACATCCATGTGCTCTATCGCGATATACCGTTCATCCTGAACATAACGCACCCTACCTGACGACTGCTCGGGCTTCGTCCAGGGCGAGGCGTAGGAGTTCTGCCCACTCTCCGAGCATCTCTCTGGCGGCTCTTTCATTGCGCACTTTATTCAAGACTGGTTGTGTACGGGTACTGTCGTACTTGTTATCCATCGCCTTCACCAGTTTGTCGCCGGTGACTGAGTCGATCAGCTCCATGAACAGGAACATGCTGCCGACAGAAGCAATAGCGCTGCGCTGATTACGTGTGCGCGGCGTATCCGGTGAAATTACGTTCAGATCGACAATCGAGGGGTGTACAATCAGTACATCTTCCGCGGCAAAATCCACCAGTTCGTAACCTCCATTGTTTTGAAGCTCATATTTGAACACACCCATAAAAAGGTTGGCCAACTCGGTTTTAATTCGTTGCATATCGTCAACTGTGACGTTTTGTCTAAGTTTTTTGTTTTGAAAATCCAGCCAGTCTTTTATGAATGAAACTTGTGGTTGTACCAGGTATATACGCTTGTATTGAGACAGATCGACATCTGGCTTGGCGTAAACCAACGCCATTTTGGTTCCATCAATCCGATGCATCCCGTCTAGCGTTACGTCAGGTGGCATTTTTTCTTCTGCGATGACGCTGATGGACATGCTCATATATAAAACAAAAATCGTGAGAACGCTTCTGATATTCATGTTGGTTTCTCCATTACTTATGTCCTTTATAGTACATCTTACAGACCGGGATGCAGATATTTAGCTTTCATCGAGGCAAAAAAAACCCGGCTCGGAGATTAGAGGCCGGGTTTAATATTTAACTAAAAGATGTCTAGAAATCAGCAGTGAGTTGCACCCAGAACTTGGTTGTATCCCCGTATGCGCGATTGTCAGTTTTAAAATGGGCTGCTTTAAACAAAACTGAGTAATGGTCCTTGAATTTCCGTGTGATGACTCCGTCATACTCAACACCGAAATCAGTAGAACCGGACTCTGACGAGAAATCGTGATAAAGCACGTTCCAGTTCCATTTCTCGAGCTTGCCTTTGACACCTATGAAGAAGTCATTCAGACCGGCATCTGGTGTATTCAAAAACTTGTCTGCCCAACCGTTAAAAGCATGCAGTGTTGCCAGGGGTGTACGGAATGCCTGGCCGGGCTCAGAGTCACTTCCACCAAGGGATTCATAACCGACGTAGACAGTTGCCTGTTTAATTGCTGCCGACAGGTCAACACGCCAGTAATCGGCTTTATAATCTACGGGGTTGTCGGCATTGTCTGCCTGGTTTGCGTATTCAAGTGTGTAACCGATTGGCGAACCATCACCGCCCGCTTTTCCGGAAAACCTCAAGCCCCAGGTCGTATTGGACAAGGCGGCAGCATCTTCATTATCGATGTCGTAGTAGTACCCTGTCAGCTTGCCGACCTTCTTGAAGTCATAGGTGACATTGAACAGATTCGTGCTTTGATCGTGCTCACCTGACGGTACATCGTTACCAAAGATGCGGTTAACTTTATCTATATAGGAGTACTGGAAGTTCCATCCGCCGTCAGTCTTGTGACCGAAAGAAAATGAATCGTAGGTCTGTTCATTCTGGCGCCAGCCAACGTTGCCTATGAAACGGGCATTGTCGTAAATAATGCGTTGTCGACCAATCCGGAACTGGCCACCGAACTTGGCTTTGTATTGCAGGAACAGTTGGTTCAGATCTTCACCGCCCGGATCAGCAATGACCGGATAGCCGGGCGGGTTAGGTGTGTTACCGCCGCCTGCATTGAAGTTGTCAACACCAAAGTTGAAGACGTAGTCAAACTCTGCTTTTGCTGAAAACCCGTACAGATCCGCTGTATGAAAGTTTATCCGTGCCCGCAAAGGTATTGCAGTTGCATCATTGGGCAGTGGGTCCTGGTCAACATTCTCCAGACGCCAGCGTAAGCTGTAACCAGCCTTTCCCTCTGTAAATGATTCGCCTAAAGTATCCGCCGCAGTTGCCGGTGCACTGGTCATTGCAAGTTGCGCAGCCAACAGGGCTACGGGCATAGCGACCGTAGCAAGTCTCTTTTTCATAACTGTGTCCTCTAATATATTGATTTAAAAATTCGATCGGGTGCGGAATTACAACCCATCGTATAAACGTTAAACGGCTCAGATCAGTAAATATCGTGGGCCGTGTTATAGATATTGAATTTGTCTGTTGGTGTCACGAATTCCGGTCCCTTGATGACCGTCTTGAGCTTACGGGTCTTGTCGTCAACAACCACGATGGCTGATTTTTGCTCCAGACCATTCCAGACGGAGAACCAGACCTCGTCACCTGCCTTGTTGTATTCAGGCTGGATAACACGTTTTGGCCCTTCACCCAGCTCTGCCCATTCAGCAATTGGTAGAACTTCAAAACCCGCTTCCAGGTTATCAATGTCGAAAACAGCAATCGCCTGGGAGAACCTGGTATCAGGGTTCAAAGGTGCATCAACCCAGAGATTCTTTGAATTCGGGTGGGATTTGACGAATAAGGAACCACCACTCATACCCGCCAGTGTGCGGACCACTTTCCACGCATGTTGTGGATGGCCTTCAGGATCGGTTCCAAGGAAAGTAACATTCTTATTACCCAGTGCGCTGGTGACCCAGACAGGACCGAACTCCGGATCAACCAGGTTTGCGCCACGATCCGGATGTGGGATGTGGGTTACATCTACGAGTGTGACCAGTGAACGTTCTTTTGAGTCAATGACAGCAATCTTGTTGGATTGGCTGGCTGCGGCCAGGAAGTAACGATAACTCGCATCCCAGCCACCACCATCCAGGTAGCGAGCGGCACCAATGGTCGTAACACTGAGATTATCGATGTCTTCATAACTAACCAACAGGACCTTGCCGGTTTCCTTGACGTTGACGATGAACTCCGGGTGTTCATGTGACGCGACGATTGCCGCAACCCGTGGCTCAGGGTGATATTCCTGCGTGTCTACCGTCATACCGCGTGTTGATACGACTTTCAATGGCTTCAGTGTGTCGCCATCCATGATTGTGTATTGCGGTGGCCAGTAGGAACCGGCGATTACATACTTGTCTTCATAGCCAGGAAATTTGGAAGACTCAATCGAGCGTGCTTCCAGGCCGACCTTGATTTCAGCTACACGCTGAGGCGGGTTCATCCACAAATCGATCATGTCGATTTTTGCGTCACGACCGATGGTGAAAAGGTAATGTCCTGATGCAGATGGCCGGGAGATATGTACCGCGTATCCGGTCTTGATTATGGCAACAGTTTCTTTTGTGTCGCCATCAATAATGGCCAGCTGGCCGGAATCACGCAGGGTTACGGCAAAGAAGTTGTCAATATTCAAATCATGCTGGGGTTTGTCAGGACGGTCTTCAGGTTTGACCAGCAGGTTCCAACTGTTGACCATTTCCGCCATTCCCCATTCCGGTGGTACCGGTGGTTCGTGTTGAAGGAAACGTGCCAGGATGTCGACCTGTTCCTTGCTCAGGTCACCGGATGTTCCCCAGTTGGGCATACCGGCGGTTGAACCATAAGTGATAAGGGCCTTCAGGTAATCGGTACCTTTCTCACGTGTGACATCGGTGGTCAAGGCTTTGCCCGTTGCACCCTTTCGTAAAACGCCATGACAACCCACGCAACGCTGGAAGAAAATTTGCGTGGCAGTATCGAATTCAGCCCGGGTGATATTCGGACCTTCTGAATCGATAAAACGACGTGTATCGTCTGCATTGATTGCCGAAGGTGCAGCCTGGTAGGTCATCTCTTCACTGGCTGATACCGGGTGATCTGAAGGGCCGGTGACTTTTTCGCCACCACGTGCCGCGGCAACCTGCGCTGCATTGATGTTTCCGCCCTTGTTCCCGAATGAGTTGATAACAAAGGTAATCACATCGGCCACATCCGAATCACTCATGTACGAGAAATTGGGCATGACCGAATTATAGTCGTTGCCATTTACACTAATCGGGCCGGTCAGGCCATTGATAACAGCCCGCACTGCGTTCATCGGATCAATGGCGATGTAATCAGATCCTGCCAGAGGAGGGAAGGCGCCGGTAAGACCCTTGCCTGTTACCTGGTGGCAGGCAGCGCAATTGGTTGTATAGAGCTTTTCACCATTGCTGATCCTGTCTTCCAATGCTGGCGCATTTACTGACGTAACTTCAGCGGCAGGTATCACGTTATCTTTTGTTTTTGCAGCAATGTTTGACGCTGTAAGTCCCAGGCACAGGAACAATGCCAATAAAGTGGGTGTCTTCATGCTTTTGTGCTCCTCGAGAGATCTGGCTACCTGCTTTTTTTCGCTAACAGGTTTGCAGAATACAATCTACGCGTAAATTTGGCTGTGGTAACTGACATGAATCACGAAAAGAAGCCTTGGAAATTGAAGAGTGAGGATTCCTGGGAGGGTCACTTATAGTGCGAATATTGATGATATTGGAATACAAAACTCTTTGGAAAAAGGCCGCACAATATAGTGGTCGGAACAAAACATGAAATTGATTCAAGTCATGTGAATTGCTCTCAGTTCCCGTCGTACACTCACGAAAGCACGCAAATCGTGGTTCCTAGAGTGTTCTTGACCTGAGTCATTTGTCAATTAACAGGGTGGTGATACCGTGCCCTGCACAAGCAATGAAACCATAGAGGCAGATTTTTCATGACAGGGCATGTTGAAGTTCAACAAATTTCAATCAGGACATTTGACGTCCTCTGTCCGACAGTGGGAGGTAAACCCCTGTCTGCCTGAAGGGCATGGGAGGCTTCGCAATGGCTATTACAACGACTTTTCCGGCAGAACTGATCACCAAGTACGGCTTGGCCGGGCCTCGATATACTTCGTACCCGACTGCGTTGCAGTTTCACGAGGGTTTTGATGCAGAGGCATATCGTCGCCATGTACAGAACAGTAATGACGACCTGATCCCGAGACCATTGTCGTTGTATGTGCATTTGCCGTTCTGCAAAGAGCTTTGTTATTACTGTGCCTGTAACAAAAAAGTAACGCGGAATATGCAGCTTGCCGAGACTTACCTTAAGCACCTCGATAAAGAAATTGAGATGCAGGGTAAACTGTTTGACCGGGATCGCCAGGTCATCCAGTTACATTTTGGTGGCGGAACACCAACCTATTACGATGACATTCAGCTCAAGCACATCGTTGAAACTTTATCCAGAAACTTTCTTTTGAGCCGCTCTTCCAGTCGTGAATTCTCTATTGAAATCGACCCACGGACCGTTAACGAAGAAAGAATTGCCTACCTGGCCGATATTGGTTTTAACCGGGTCAGCATGGGGATTCAGGATTTTGATCCTGCTGTACAAAAGGCCGTCAACCGCATTCAGGATGAAGAAAAAACCCTGCGATTGATTGATGCTGCACGTGAATCCGGGTTCAATTCGGTGTCGGTGGATCTGATCTATGGACTGCCGTTACAAACTGCGGAGTCGTTTGAAACTACCATTGATTCAGTACTTACATCCCGTCCAGATCGTTTGTCGGTATATAACTATGCTCATCTGCCGCACCTGTTTCGTGCCCAGCGTATGATCAAGTCGGAGCAGGTTCCGGCGCCCGAAGTGCGTCTGCAATTAATGGACTCAACCATCAAAAAGCTGGTTGAAGCGGGTTATGTGTACATTGGTATGGACCATTTTGCTTTGCCTGATGATGAACTATCGCTGGCGATGGAAGACGGCACATTGCAACGAAACTTCCAGGGATATTCCACCTGTCGCGAGACGGACCTGGTCGGCATGGGCGTCAGTGCAATTGGTAAGGTCGGTAACAGTTTCGTACAGAACATCAAGGATATACGCGCTTGGCAGGCAGCCATTGATATAGGCAGTCTACCGGTATGGCGGGGTTTGAGTCTGAGCGGTGAAGACAAACTTCGACGCGAAATAGTCTCGGCAATTATGTGCCAGGGCAATGTCCGTTTTGGTGAGTTTGAACGAAAATATGGAATTGATTTCAATACTTATTTTGCATTGGAGCTGGCTTCACTAGCCCCCTTGGAAGAGGATGGCCTCATTGAACTGTCCGAGCAAAGTATTGAAGTTACACCGACCGGACTGCTGTTGCTACGTGTAATCGCGATGAAATTTGATGAATATTTGATCAACGATCTGCAAGGAAAATCATACTCAAAGGTCATTTAGCGAGCTTGTTAGGCTATAATCCACTGCTCATCAATTACGCAGGCTGTGGATTTAGCGATATATGGGCTCGGATAATCAACAAAAACCTTATTTCCCAGAACGCCTACAGGTTGCCTGCAGCCAGTGTACGCTTGGTGATTTGTGCCTTCCACGTAGCCTCGATGCTGCTGGTACTGAGCAATTCGAACATATTGTCAATAAATCCCGCCCGATTCAGCCTGGCGAGCACATTTTCCGTGCCGGTGATAAATTTCAGTCAATTGCAGCAGTTCGCGCCGGTTGCTTCAAGAGCTATGTAATCGACAAGAACGGTGAAGAACAAGTATTGGGGTTTTATCTTCCGGGTGAAATCATCGGTTTTGATGCTATTCATGAGAAGGTCCACAGGGCAAATGTAGTAGCGCTTGATACCAGTTCTGTTTGCGGGCTCAGTTTTGAATCCGTTAGTGAAATGGCGCGGCAACTACCTGCTTTGCAGGATGAATTATTTCGCGTTATGAGTTTGCATATTGCCGAGCTTGAGGCAAGTGCTGCTGATCTCAGTGCCGAGGAGAGAATTGCACGCTTGCTTTGCTCCTTATCCGTTCGTTTCGCAAGCCGGGGTTATTCTTCAAAAGAATTCAACCTGAGTATGTCGCGCCGCGATATCGCCAGCAATCTTCGTTTGGCTACAGAAACCATCTCCCGGGTCCTGGCGCGTTTTCAGAGCGCAGGAATCATCCGTGTTAACCGTAAAAAAGTAGCCATACTGGATGATGATAAATTGAAGGAACTGGCACGACGGGATACCTGTTAATCATAGTGACTTTGGCTGAGACTGAATATTCTGGCTAGAAACCCCATCTCAATTCCGTCTCTTACGGCCGCGTGTAAAATCCTGTGAACAGGCTACTTATCCTGGCAGCAGACGTTGCAAAATATGCCGCACTGATAAAGGCAGCCAATCTGCCACAGTTGGAAATCCAGGTAGCTACCGATCAGCCCTTAGCGGAGGCACTGATTGTCGGATGCAATATCATTCTTGGTGATCCACCGCTGGTGGAAAAGATGCTTGCCTCGGCACATGCGCTTGAATGGGTGCAGTCAAGCTGGGCTGGTGTGGATTGTTTATGCCGGCCGGGTTTGCGCCGGGATTATGTTTTAACCGGTGCAAAAGACATATTCGGCCCGCTGATCAGCGAGTATGTGATGACCTACCTTTTCGCATTAGAGCGACGAATATTTACGATGCGAATCAACCAGATGAAACAGAACTGGAAACCCCTGTCTTATCGATCATCAAAAGAAATCACGCTCGGAATTGTAGGCCTGGGCTCAATTGGTGCTCATCTTGCGTGTACGGCACGGCAATTTGGAATTCGGGTTATCGGGCTCAATCGATCCGGTCGCCCCTGCGAGAATGTTGATCAAGTGCATACCCTGGATGACCTTGCTGGTTTCTTTAAGGAACCGGATTACATCGTCCTCACGCTGCCGGAAACGCCACAGACAAAACATTTTATCAGCGCTGATAATCTCAGCCTGATGAAATCTTCTGCGGTGCTGATGAATGTGGGTAGGGGTAGCATCATTAACGAGGCAGACCTGGTTTGTGCCTTGCGTGAAGGTGTTATTGGTGGTGCGGTTCTTGATGTATTTGAAAATGAGCCACTGGATCAGGATAGCCTGTTATGGCAACTGCCCAATGTCTTCATCACGCCACATACCGCAGCGATGAGCTTTCCCGAGGATATCGTCAGAATCTTTGTTGAAAACTACAAAAGTTTTATACAGGAACGACCCTTGTCTCATATCATTGATTTTGACCTGGGTTATTGAAGGACAAGTGGTGAAATAGTTGCAACTGCGTTCATCTTCGTTAATATCCTAGTGAACAGCATGATTGGGTGATAGAGAAATAGAGGGTTTGGTATTTTGGGAACAATAAAACATCTTTTCGATAGAAACCGTGAGTGGGCAAATGCCATAAAGGTAGAAAACCCTGACTTTTTCTCATCGCTATCCAAACAGCAGAACCCCGAATATTTGTGGATTGGCTGTTCAGACAGCAGGGTGCCGGCCAACCAGATAGTCAATATGCCACCGGGTGAGGTGTTTGTTCATCGAAATATCGCCAATGTTGTGGTGCACTCTGATCTCAATTGCCTGTCTGTCATTCAGTATGCCGTCGAAATTTTGAAGGTTGAGCACATAGTCGTCTGCGGTCACTATGGTTGCGGTGGTGTCAGGGCGGCAATGGACGACAAGCAATATGGATTGTTGGACAGTTGGTTACTCCATGTAAAGGACGTAAGAAGATTCAATGAGGACAAACTCAAGGGTCTTTCTGCCCAGAAGCAGTTCGATTTACTTTGCGAGTTAAATGTCCAGGAACAATTTTCCCATGTCTGTAATACATCGGTGGTCCAGAGTGCCTGGGAAAAAGGCCAGGAACTGACGGTCCACGGGTGGATATACAGTATCGAAAATGGTATTTTGCAAAGTCTGAGTGCACGCGATGCCACGGGCGAACTGCCCACCGCAATGTGATTTTTTGCTAGAAATCGAAGCGCCCACGCAAACCGCCATACACTGCCCGGCCAGGACGCACAAAGCCCAGGATCTCTTCGTACTCCTCATCCAGCAGGTTACTGATACGACCGGTCAACTCCAGCGAAGGGGTCAGTTGCCATGAGGCAGCCAAATCCACAACAGTGTAGGCATCGATATCGACCAGCTCTGATATATAAGTAGTGGGTGAGTAGAAGACATCCAGTTGCGAGCCGTTATAGTTCAGGTTCAGATTGAGGTTTCCACGGTTTTCCAAAAAATAGTAGTTGGCGGAGACGCTGGCCATGTGTTTCGGCCGTCGGACCTCAGGAACCGATTGACCCATGGCATCTTTTTCGGTGGCATCCGTATAGGTGTATGAAGCTCCAAGCGTGAAATACTTGCCAAAACGCGTGTCAAATACAGCTTCAATGCCACTACGGCTACTGTCACTTTCCTTGTTGATTGCGGTAAAAAGCCCACTTGCAGGATCATAAACAAAACCGTCGATCTCGTCCTGTAAATCCTGGTCAAAATAAGCCAGCTGAAATTGATATTTGCCATCTTCAGAAGTGACATCAAAACCGACTTCCCAACCCCGGGAGGATTCCGGTTTCAGATCAGGATTGCCGATAAATAAATCCTCGTAATATCCATAACGCTCTGTAAACGTCGGTGCCTTGGAGCCTGTTCCCACTGAGCCACGGAAACGCAGGGCAGGGGTGAGTTGGTATGATCCTGCCAGTTGCCAGGTCGTTGCATTGTCGAAATCGCTGTAGTCATCAAGCCGGGTGCTGGCAGTCCAGGTAAATCCTGTTATTGGTTTGCCAACATATTCCAACGCATAACCTGTTACGTCATAATATTGATCCTGGTTGGGATCGTAATAGCCGACTTCACCACGTTGGGAAAAATCTACTTTTTCGTGCTCAATGGCAAAACCGAAGCGGTGATTCTGGTCTTTACCGAACACATTTCCGCCACGGAGACGGTATTCAAGCGTTTCAGCCGCCGTTGAACCCGACCACAGCCCGTCGCTGAAATTATCATTGTCCGAGTCCATCCAGTTCACGGAAAAATTACCAGACCATGAACCCTGTTGAGGTTCGTAGCGAACTTCACCGCTCAGAAAATTCTGCCTGGATTCAGTTACCCGGTCTGCGTCTGTTGGCAGACCCGTGAGGAAATAGTCAATATCATCGTAATCGTTACTCGCGTCTATCGCAGTTCCTGAAAAACGCAGGCTGAATGAGTCGCTGACATCAGATTCAAGTGCGATGCTGCCAGTCATGTTCTGGGCACCGTCTTTTTCATTACCGAACCGCGATATATTGGTGCCATCGGTATCCAGGTAGGACAGGCTGCCAGTGACCTGAACAATATCCCCCGAATAGCCACCTTCCACACCCGCATTGGTGCTGCTGAATGAACCCGCTTCAACGCTACCAGCAAGGTAATGATCTACAACGTCTTTCCTGCGGATGATATTAATCACGCCAGCCATGGCATCACTGCCCCAGGTAGCGCTTTGCGGACCACGGATGATTTCGATTCGTTCTATATCGGATGTCAATGCAAACTGGTACTGAAACTCACCACTGGCTGCCGGATCGTTGGCGCGTACACCATCCATCAGTACCAGCAGGTGATTGGCTTCCGCCCCGCGCACGCGCACCTGGGTTTGAGAACCGACACCGCCCGCCTGGCTGACGGAGAATCCGGGGACATCGCGAAGCAGGTCAGAGAGAAATTTTACCTGCTTCTGTTCGATCTCCTCCCGGGTGATAACAGTGACGGAACTGGCGACGTCTCTTACCGAGATAGGCTGGAGACGTGCGGTGACCAGCAAGTCGTCCAGTTCTAAAATATCTTCCGCAGATACATGATTGCTAAACAAGCTGATGAACGCAAAACCGACCATGTTTGAAATAGTTCTGAAGTGTTGTTTGACCATTGTCCTTTCCAGTGCGATCTCACCCGAACGCGCATGGGTGCATACTGGGATGGTCGGAGATGGGAGATTGCTTCTGTCGGTGACGCTGGTTGAGGAAGCAGTTCTCACACGCCTCCGCCCGCCGCGAATGCACAAGTGAAAAAACTGCTGGCCGGTCTCCGGGCTTGCGAAGAGCGATATAACATCGCTGATGAAGGGTCGCCTTCCCATGTTAAAACACAGTGGCTGCAATGACCCGTACCTTCGCCTACCGTTGCGGGGGCAGCGACGGAATTACCCCAAAGTAGTAACTTCGGTGGTGCACCGTCTTCCCGTTTAATCCCCTGACCGAGCAGTCAAAAGGACACCTGCAGACATGCGGGGCAGAGTGATTGATTGGGGGGTAGTTGTCAAGGACAGTGAATAGCAATCTTGTCAACAGAAACGCAGTTTGGTTCTAGGAGATCGGTGAGGGCCGACTGCTAAATGCTCGCACAATTCGCAGGGTGTAGGGGGTTCCTCCCAAGACCTTAAAAAACAGGGATGTTTTTAAAGAGCCTACATGGACGTATTTACGGCGTGTCTTGGGAGGAACCCCCTACATCCTGCGAATCCCCGATGGATTCTTTAAGATCCGTGCCAAAGAACGCCGCGACACGTGTACCTGCCCTCTGAGACACGCCACAAGTACGTCCATGTAG
>RCNB010002420.1_pt1 | contig 11456 bp, 10 predicted proteins | sample 2041321 | NCBI WGS metagenome assembly RCNB01 (sample SAMN09708232, study PRJNA481090) | Marine sediment metagenome, whole genome shotgun sequencing project.
GACGAGGGGAACTCTAAGCAATATTAAAAAGAACATTAATAAAAACAGGAGAAGGATAGAAATCATTGTCTTTCCCCTTTTTTACCCCGTCCCATTTTAGCGGCGATCAGGAATAAATTTTCAATAAAGACGAGTAATATACCAACTGGAATAACAACGTAAACGACGCCCATAGGAAGCCAACGGAACGAGGCGGTTGAATACAACATTGTCGTTGGAATGTATTGGATTGATCCCCAAATGATGACCCCTGCAAAAAACAGGGTGATCAACCTGTTAAAATATTCTAATGCTAAGCGGCTCGTTCCTTTCATTTTTGTTAAAATTATATCTACAACAAAATGTGAATCTTTTCGATCGCTTAAATGCCACAAAAGGAAAACAATCCAAATAAATGAGTATCTGCTGAACTCGGCTACCCACATCCATGGATCATAGATTTTAGTGTAACGAAAAAAAATATTTAAAACTTGGACGATTAAAATGGCTGAAAATAAAATGACTACAATAATTTCAGTGATCAATCTTGTGATATTTTGAATACTATGAATATCCTTTTGTGTTTTATTCATATTCCTCTAAATGGTAAAATTCTATAATTGAAACTGATAATTGTAACTATTTTGCCTCGAAGACTCAAAGGCTCCAAGTTATATTATAAATTTATTAATAATGTTGTAGATTATTAGTGCATTGAAATTGATCAGAAGAACCAATATGCTTGTCTATTAATTGAAGTAACTCGATTTTGTCGCTATTACGCCTTTGAAAACTATTTACACTATCAACTGTACAAAGTGTCTGGTAGTAAGTATTTGTATGGATATTGCAAACTGCATCAACAATTCCTTTTCTGAAATATCATCATTTTCATTGCAACAATTCATTTATAGTTCTTTTCCTTTGAGTCTTGGTGACTTTGAGGCTGAATAGCTACGATTAATTTGTACTCGTGATTTCTTGTTTACGGCAGCGGCCTTCCGGTTGCATCTTTGACATAGTTAATCCACTCTTTGTAGAATTGGTAGACACTGGTTCCTTTATTCTTCATATATTGTTCACGAAATTCCGGTATTTTTTCAACCAGGGCGCTCAAATCAATATCTTCATATTCTACAAAAACAACGCCGGCCTGGAGAATTCTTTCTTTAAAATCGTTGTACTGTTTCTGTACTTCCGACAAGTTATATTCCTCACTGTCTTTACAAACTTTTAAAAATATTTCCCGGAGGTCAGTCGGCAGACTGTTCATCCATTTTTGTGAAGAAAGCATAAAACTTTCACTCAGGACTAATCGCGTATCCAGGAAGCATTTTAGCACTTCATACCAATTTGCAGCGCCCGCATTAGTCACTGCAGCAACAACGCCGTCACACACTCCGGTTTTAAAAGCCATGTAAGCATCCGCATAAGGCATAGGATTTGGGATGGCGCCATATAACTTTGTGACTTCAATCCAAAATTCAGCATTCACTGATCTGAATTTTGCTCTCTTTATTTCATTTAAACTTTTTATCGGTTTCTTGTACCAAATTCCCCAATAGTCTCGTATGTCCAGACCTACAGGATAAAAGCCTTTTTTCGCAGCTATTTCAACAAACTGCGGCCAATATCCACGGATAACATCCCGAGCTTCATTCCTGCTTTTCCAGTTGTATAATGGAAGCTCAATGACGTTTGCTTCAGGACAATAATGATAAAAATAGCTGCCGGCCCCAGCCATCAATTCCAAATTACCCAATAATAAATCCTCAAGATTTTCTTTTTCCCCACCTGCAACCCCTCCATGAAAAACCTGACACTGAAAACGATTTCCGCTTCTTTTTTCCAATTCCGCCGCAACCCAGTCTAATTTCTTTCCGATAAAATGCTCATTACTAAAAAGAGATGCTATCCTGACTCTTACCGGCCCATTTACTTTACCGATATCTCCTTGATCTTGTTTTTTTGAACATCCGTTAAAAAATAAAACTCCTGAACAAACAAAGATACAAACCAGAAAGGCGAATCGATTTCGCCGGTGATTTTTCTTTTCAGGAAGATTGTTTGAATTTGCTGGTCTCACGATTCATTACTCCAGAGTTTATGATTTGAAAAACATAGGGAATATTGGCTCTATAACGTTTTGAGTGTGTAAAGTCAAATTACCACCTCCAGAGGTGATGTCTTGATAGCATTTCCCCTAGAAGGGGTGGGATGGATTTACACAGTATTAATTATTTTTCGATAAAAATTTCGACTCCCATCTCCTCTTTCCCGGCGAATAGCGCATAAACCAAACCGTTGTCGTCTACCACAGCAGTCGTCTCGCTGTGCTCAGGATCTGAGAAACTCCAACCGGTGATATAATCACCGTTATTGCTAAATTTTATTATGCTTATTTTCTTTCCCCTTCCGCTTTCGATTTCACCTTGATAGCCTTCGCTACTTCTGACCATCAAATAAACATTGCCCCACTTATCACCAGTAATATTATGAAAATACACCGGGCCATCAGGGGGATCACCGTGAGCAAATGAATAGAGCACAGCGCCTTCGGGAGTAAACTTTTGCGTTGGACCATAATAGCTGTTTACTAAAACATCGCCGCTACGATCGACAAAAATCCCATGGGGTGCATTCATTTCTCCGGGATTCATATTTTCATAAGCCAGTCCTGCTCCAAAATCATAGAGAAATTCTCCGGAATAGTTGTAAACATTCACTCTCATATTGTCAACATCGGTGATGAATACTCTTTGGTCAGGATCAAAACTAATACCATGGCACCGGAGAATTTGCCCTGGACCTCGACCTTTTTCCGCGAAAATACGAAGGAATTCTCCTTCGTGATTAAAGACTTGGATTCGGGGCTTGTCACCCTTGCCGTCGGTCACAAAAATATTCCCGGCTGCATCTCTTCTGACCTCCCGAGGAGTATTAAAGTGACCGGGTTGATTTCCCGGTCCGTCTCCAATTTCACCCAGAAATTCACCATTGGTAGTATAACGAAAAACACGAGAAGCATTCTGATCCGCAATAAGGATGTTGCCTTTTTTATCCAGCCCAATTCCATGAGGTGATTTCAGCCGTGTTTTAGGATCACCCACTTTTTCGCTCCAGACTCGAAGCGATTTGTATTTTGGAGGCGAATCACCGATTATTACTGTCGCAAATAGATAGCTGTTTTGTGCCTCTTTAGCATAACCGCATATATTGACTGTGCAAGGTTTTGGGGGGTTGTTTGGCGCTTGATATACACCTTTTTCATTAATTGTGCCAAACTCCCTATTCCCACCCGCAATATCATTTACTGACCATGTCACAACCTCTGGATTTCTGGTCGCCATGAATCGTGTTGCCAGCATTACAATTTTAAACTGTTGTTTCTCACCTGGTTTCAGGTAAGTTAAGGAGGGCTTTATCATTGCCCTGTCGTGAATTCGTTCAGGCTGAGAAAATAAATTATGACTCCCCAGAAACAAAATCACACCGATTAGTAAAAAAGGTACAGCACTTTTTCTTTTAAAAACCTTCATCTGGATTTCCTCCTTTTAGCATTTAATAAAACTTTGACTTGCAGGATTTTATAACAAGGTAAGAACCATTTGCATTTTTATCATTAGCTCAAATAGTACAACAATACAGTTTTATCAGTACTCATCCAAAATCTCAACGCCAATCTTTTTTTCTCCTTTATAGAGCACAAAAATTCTTCCACGCATATCCGTTACCAGCCGGAGAGGCTCACGGTCTTTGGAAGATAATCGCAGGTTGGCTACAAAATCACCATTGTTATTGTACTTTTTAATATTCACTCTTTTACCATTCGTATCTTTTAAAGGCCCGAATCCTTCATCCGGTATACCGGCACCATTAACAATGATGTAAGCATTGCCCCAGGAATCTGTGGCAACATCAGTAAAGCAAATGGGGCCGTCAGGCGGATCGGGATAGGCAAAGGCGAGCAAAAAGTGTCCGTCAGACGTCATCTTTTGGCAAGGGCCAAAATAGCTGGAGACAAATAGATCGTCGTTAGCGTCAAAAGCCAAACCATATGGAACATTAAATTCGCCCGGGAACAATCCTTTTTTGCCGATGTTCTGAACAAATTCACCGGAATGCTCAAACACACACACCCGATTATTGTCACTGTCTCCAACATAAAGACGCTGCTCTCGGCTGATCGCCATCCCATGCGTATCCATAACTTTTCCAGCGCTGGAGCCTTTTCCTGAAAAACCATAGAGATATTCTCCATCCGGCGAAATGGTCTGAAGACGTGGTGGCCCGGTTTTTTGATCACTGACAAAAATAAGACCATCAGCATCCACAGCAAGGTTACACGGTATTACAAGACTGCTATCATAATTGCCCTTTGACTCTCCAATTGCATCGATAAATGTACCATCATTTGAAAATCGCTGGATTATTCCATCCAGAATCAGGATATTGCCGTTATGTTCAAGGGCAATATCTTTTGGATCTTTTAAATGTTTCAGATCACTGACTGGTTCGCCCCATTCTTTGACCGTTTTGTATTGGGGCCGTTCTCCATTTAACAGCACAGTAGCCCAGAGATAACGATTGCTGGTTGCATCCACTTCTGCCCCAATATGAATTTCCGGTGATTTCGGCGCTTTTTTTGGCGCTTGGTAAAGACCGTCCTTTGATATTGTACCTACTGCTTTATTTCCACCTGCAATGTTGTTAACAAACCATTTAACCTTGTTCGTCGCATAAGCGGATGTCAGCCGGCCTGGTTCCTTCACAACATAGAACTGCTGCTCGCCGCTGGTTTTCACCTCTGTCATTGTGGGTTTTATTCTCGCCCGGTTCAGGGCGTCAGGTTCCGTGGCAGAGCTGTGTTGAAACATTGCCAACATTGCAAGCGCCAACCAGCCAGATAAGACGATACGTCTATTAAAAAAATATTTATTTTTCATGATTTTTGATCCATTTTTATTTTTGAATTTTGTGATTTGGAATCTGATCAAAGCGGTGCAAATATCTCAAAACCCATCGTTACACCACTATTATAGATAAAATAGACATAGTCTTTTTCATCAACATAGACCCAATTTTCAGCATGTGCTTTTACATTCAAAGACAATGCGCTGACAAAGTGACCATTGTTATTAAATTTTCTCATGCTGACCACTTTGCCTTCTGTCACTTCAACTTCTCCTCCATAGCCTCTTGATCCGCGAACCATGGCATAAACATTACCCCATTGATCATCTGTTATTGAATGGATATACACTGAGCCTTCCGGCGGGTTGGATTCAAATGCTGTTTTTATAAAGTTGCCGTCTTTATCAAATTTTTGTAAAGAGCCATAGTAACCGGAAACAAAAACATCGTCGTTTTGATCAACTGTAATCCCGTGTGAAGCATTAAAATCTTCACGGTATGGACCATCCTGCCCCCATGATTTGATAAATTCTCCGTCGTGAGTATAGATATTTACACGCATGTTATCGACATCAATCATAAATAAACGATCCTCACTGTCAAAGTCTATCCCATGCGCGCGAAGCATTTCGCCAGGTCCGGAGCCTTTTTCTGCAAACGCGCGCAAAAGCTCCCCCTCATGGCTGAACACCTGCACACGTGGGCCAAAGGGCTTCTGGTCGCTGACATAAATATTGCCCTTGTCATCCGCTCGAACAACCCGCGGCAAATAGATTTGTCCCGGCTTATCTCCGACTCCAGAACCTAACTGCCCCAGGTACTCGCCTTGCTGAGTAAAACGCAACACTTTGTTGCCATTATAATCAGCGATCAGCAAGTTGCCATCTTTGTCCATGGCAATGCAATGTGGATTTGTAAAATGCTCGGCCTCTTTTGTCGATTCAGTGTATTCGCCAACCATTTTGTAAAATGGTTTTTCCGGCGCCATAATCACTGTTGCAAATAATTTACAATTGGCGACGCCTTCCACTTTGCCCATAATATGGATTTCATGCGGCGACGGCGTTTTATAAGGCGCCCGGTAGAATCCGTCTTTATCGATAGCGCCAAATTCGCTGTTTCCGCCGGGGACATTGTTTATCGACCATTCGACATTTTCCATCACCGTCGCCGGTCTCTGCGTGGCCATTTTTATCACTTTGAACTTTTGTTGCTCACCCGGCTCTAATGTCACTATTGATGGATGGATTAGAGCCCGCCCCGGGCGCTGTACGTTTTGAGCAAACGTTAGTGAATGACCTGCGACAAGCAAAATCACAGTCACAGAAAAAAAAGAGCGCCTGTATTTTGCGGATAGTTTATTGGAAAAAAGATACACAGGTAATCGTTTCATTTGATCATCCTTATTAAAAAGATTGTTTAACCACTGTTTAATTTAAAAATGTCTGCCATTGGGGCAGCCGCACCAGCAACATTTCATAGACCATACCCTTTGTCTCCGCCGGTGAACCCTCTGTCCTGGCAGAAATCAAAGCTTTTTTTCGTTCCGGATCGGCGACTTCAACCCAGGCGACAGTATAAATATTATCATCTTTACCAATGACAATGCTTTCTGTAAAGAACACCCTTCGGTTGTCTGCTGTGAAAATGGAACCGTGATTGATCAACTTCCTTTCATCTATATTATATGTCATCAGGAAAACAGACGACTGTGTGTCCTCGCGTCCCTTCATTACAACCGCAGGTCCATGTGCCAAATAAAAAAGAGTATTTTTTGGACCAAGTGTAAATCCCAATTGTGCAACTTCTGGATTTCTTGGCATGCCATGATAATCTTCATGCCCAATTTCACTGACTGCACGAATAAAATTTGTGGCGGGATTAAATTCAAACAGCGTCGCCGTCTCAAAATGTAATCCCCAAAAACTGTTTGTTTTCGGATTCCATTCTATCGTTCGCCAGTTGTGCTTAAAATCCCCTTTTAAGGTTGCCTCGGCTGACTGTGCAAAAGGAACGTGTTTCAAGTCCAATCCTTTGATATAACTGACTGTCCTGTCCTGAGTGGGATCGAATTTCCAAATTTGGCCATCCATTGTTGATCCATACAGACAACCATTCGGATCCAATGACATTGTTCGACAAATCATTTCCCACTCTGTTGGATGGTGTCCCCATTCCCCGCGATGCTGAACAGCGCCCCAATAACGCAAATCATCTTGATTTATATCATAGGACACCAATATACCGGAAGGCCACGTGAGACCATAGAGAATTTCATTTTTCATGTCCATCGTCATCGTAATTATTCCCTCATGACAAAATATTTGTGCCAGATCTGTAAACTTACCGGTGGAAAGATCATAATTCATAAAATGGCCACCCTGATAAGGTTGCTTGCCATTGTATTCCGTGCCGGGCAAGCCAGCACGACTATAAAAACTGGTATGTGTGGCAAACCAGATTTTCCCTTTGTGTTCGAACATTTGGGTATGAATCTTTCCATTAGAAAACTGCTTTTTTGAATCTTCGCCCACAATTTCATCTACTTTGGCGATCAAGGTCACTTTTTTTGTGGCAGGATCAAAGCTATAAAAACGAGCGGCATAATCATTCTTGTGAGCTCCTATTGAGAAATAGATTTTTCCATCTGAAGCAGAAATCATTCCTGTATATTGAGAGTCTCCAAAGAGAAAATCAGGCTGATAGATTTCTGCTGTGATTATTTTTTTTACCAGTTCGAAAGGTATCGTTTTTTTAACGGAATCTTTTGCTAGGGCAGAAAAATAAAACAAAAAAGTTAAGACTATCACCATGGTACAACGACGTTTTGATTGATTTCTAATAGGTAACATTGATTTTTCTCCTTTAAGTTAATAAATACTCTCGGTTTCAAGTATTTAACAGAATAACTACTTAATAAAAAAACAAATTAAAGTAACTTAGTAAATCCGTTTCAATCATCTTTCTGCTCATACCGAACGTTGGCAAAAAAGGATACTCTTTATTCGACAAATACTCCTGCATAGTCTCTACCTTTTAGTTGGTTTGTTTCGAAATTCCTGCTTGTTGCAAAAACCTTCACTTCAAAAGGTTTCATTCGAGTCACAAACCCTCCTTTGCTTACTTTGACGTTCTCCTCGCCGTATAATAAATTGAGATTCTTTCCATTTAAATCATCAAGACCGGATACCTCTACACCGTAATGAGGGCTATTATCTTCATTCACTAATATAATCAGCCAATCATTCCCCGCATTTCGGAAAGATGATCTAACGCCAAGTTTTTCAAGCGGCGGCCATCCTTCTTTTTCATGAAACCATCCTTCTACAGGCCCGGCAGTTAAAGCTTCAATACATCTGATTTGTTCAATATCCTGTTCAGGTGACACTAAAAAAGACTGCAATGCAGATAATTCACTTGTTAATGCATACAGTGATTGACGAAAATCAGGTGGCGTTTTTTCTTGTGATGAACCAAAGTACAGAATACCTTTTGCGCCGTAAACGATGGAAACAAAAGCCATTAGGCGGGCCTCGTCAAAAGCTGGGTAAGCTTCAGGAGCATAGTGGTGAGACCCGGGGGTGCCCAGTTCGCTCCATGAGAATGCCTGCAATACCATCCAAACGGGCTTGCCCCTGCCCGTGTGCGACCAACGTTCAGTTGTTTTTCCCACCTTGATTGCATCACGAATCTCTCCACGGATTGGATAGTAATCGCATCCGGTTATATCTATATAGTCCATGTATTGACGGCAAAATTTCACATCACTATTACGAGCTTCATTTATCCATACTTTATGATTTGCCCGGTCGAGACCTCTCACAAGATCAATCCCTTCAATTAGCTTTGGTATAATTTCTTTTGCCTTGTTTTCAGAATATTGAATGACTTCCGGGGTTTGCATCCACCATTCACCTTTGTGTTCAAAGATCCCGGCTTGGTCCTTTCTCCATAGCCCGCTCATCGCGGTAAAAGTCCACACAATCTCATCGGGTCCTTCCCAAACAGCCAAAGCGGGGTGGTCCATAACAGACTCAACCTGCTTTTTTAGCTTATCTGTTTTCCCTTGTGATAAAGCAAGATAGAACGCTCCCATCATTCCCGCGTTTGATATTCTTTCCAGGTCCTTTCTGCTTCCGCAACGAATAAGATTTATTCCCGATGCAGCCATTTTTGACAGTTCTGCATCACTTTTCGGCAATTCATAAAACCCTATTGGAAACAATCGCTGTCCCTTTTCCGTTTTGATAAACCCTTCGCCTTGAGCAAAGGAATTAACTGGGGATAAACAGCCAACAGTTAAAACAAAAATCACAATATTTACCAGGTGTTTATTCCAGCACCATTTTTTTCTTTCTTCCATGGTTTAATCCTCTAGCTGATTGGTTTGGACATTTGATTATGCTTTTTTTATTTCAGAACAAATATCACTATTAATTATTTTAATCTTTCAGGTTTCCCTGAACGTTACTGAATTCTCTAATATCAGTTCAGTATCTTCCTTAGAATTGCACATCGCCGCCATATAGTGTGATTTTGGGATGGTGAACAACAGCACGATAGATTTGCAGTTCCGTTGTTTCCAGGTCAATGACCATTTCAAAATCGCCGGGTTTTAACAACTGCAGCAGTTGCGTCTTTTGCCAGTTTTTGTCGAAAGAAGACGTCTGGCTTTCCGGGATCCAGCCTTCATATGCTCGATATTCAAATCCAATTTTGACAGTCTCCGCATCACCGAGGTCGAGCAGCGTCCCGCGTAAAACAACGCGGTTATTCTCCTTTTGTGCTTTTTCTGTTTTTATTTGAGGCGGTTTAAGGGCAGGCTCAACATTCTCAAGCTTGACCACAAGAGGGTAAGGCCATTTGTGGTTGTTATAAATCCGCTGCGCACGCACAACTGAAAGCTGCAAACCATTTTCTTTTTGCGTTGTTGTGGGATAGGCTTTACCGCGCAATTTGGGATTATATTCCACAATCTCACCAGTCATTCCAAGAACGCTCACTTTAGTCTGGTTTGTAGTTTTTATCGAATACAGGTTGAACTCACGTCGCTCGCCGCGACGCCAGTTTTTTTCACCGTATAAAAATGCATAAACAGTGTTCGCGTCTTTCTGTTTTGTGAACCAAATCTGTTCTTCATTGGTGACCACCCACGGGCGCGTGTTGAAAATGGCCTCACCATTTATGAAATTCCATGCGGAAAGGGTGACCAGATTTTTGTAATCTGCATCGTCCAAAAGGCCGTCGGGTCTGGGACCGATATTGAGCAGCAGCGCGCCGCCTTTGGCACGCGTTTCCACAAGCGCTTCGATCATGCGCATTGGCGATTTGCGGTTAACGTCGTTGGGTTTATAATGCCACTGATCCGTTAATGTCATGCAGCTTTCCCATGCTCCGGCAATGCCGATGCTCGGCACAGTCTGCTCCGGTGTTGGAATGGCGCTTCGTGTGATAAGGCAGTTGGGCTGCAAATCCCACACAACGGGATTGGCGAATCCATAAATTTCACCGTCGTTGAAAAAGAGATCGATAGGGCCATAGTCCGTGAATAACTCTGTGACCTGCGCTTCAATGTAGCTTTTAAATTTATCCTTGAAAGGCAGGTAATCATCTTTTTTAAAACTGCGATTGATATTTTTGACGCCGTTGCGGTAAGAGTAGACAAAGTCCTCCGGCGAAAAATATAATCCAACTGCCAGACCTGCGCTTCTCATTCCCTCAGCAAAGGATTTGAGCACATCCTTGTTATAGGGCGTGTTCATGATATTGAAATCGGTTGTCTCTGTATCCCACATACAAAATCCCGAATGATGTTTTGTCGTAAAGACGACATATTTGGCGCCTGCACGCTTGAATATCATACCCAGCTGCACGGGATCCCAATGCGAAGGATTAAAGGTCGTCGGAAGGTCATGAATGTAGCGGTTGATATAATCTTCAGATGCTCCGGCAAGCGAATGGCTGATGACAGTTCCCAATTGGCTGTCAACGCTCCAGGTAATAAAAATGCCAAAGCCGTTGTCCATTAACCATTGTTCGCGTTCCGGTTTATTACGATTTTCATGACCTTGCTGCACGTCTGTGATTTGTGCTTGAGAAGTGCTAAAGAGGAGAATTGAGAATACGACTGCACTGAATAAATATTTCATCCTATTTTATCTCCTGAATTCAAGTTTCAAGGGCAACAAAAGAATCAAAAAATAATTGTTATTGAATCTAAAATTCCAAATTTCAATAGCCATAATAAAAAAAACGAAGCAGAAGCTGCGCTATAAAAAAGCTTCTGCGATTCGTTATTTTTTTTGTTTTGTTCACCTTTAAACTCCAACACATTAATTTCTTTGTTTATGGAATGTTTGTCCAAAGAAACGTGCCGGCGGAAAAAGCACCGGAAACCTCGATGTCTCGACGAGTTATCTTTTCCGCCAGGTCTTCCATTTTATTGTTGAATCCTCTAATAGATCAGTCTATATTATTGAATATATTTTTTTATTCTGCGTCTAAGACCTTGACACCCATCTCTTCCAATCCCTGAAATATAACAAATATTAGTAATAATAATA
>RCNB010002421.1_pt1 | contig 11444 bp, 10 predicted proteins | sample 2041321 | NCBI WGS metagenome assembly RCNB01 (sample SAMN09708232, study PRJNA481090) | Marine sediment metagenome, whole genome shotgun sequencing project.
CGGGCAAGTAGTTCGTTCGTAGTCGCTGCCCAGGCTCGATGGGCGGCTCGAACGCCAGCGAGCCTCGCCGCCCCATCGTCACGATGAGTCCGCCGGCCTGGCTTGCGGCGTAGTATCGACTCGCGAGGTTGGAGATGCCGCTCTCCGCGTCGGCGAGCGCAAATCGCAGCTCGTCCTCTGTGGGCGTCGCGAGTTGCGGTTGCTTAAATTTCAGGATGTTCGCCTGGCCGTTCGTGCTGACATCCGCGAAGTACGGTTTGCCGGCCTTCGCGGCGAGCGCCGGGATCGCGTCGGCGAGCGTGCTGCCGAACAGGCCATACCCGAAGTCGGTCACGATCAGTCCGTCGTGCGAAGCGAGCAGCTCGCCTAGGTCGCTTATCAGCTCGGTCGTCGTCTCGATCGGAATGGGAGACGGATTGCCCCGATCGACTTTGAAAACCTTCTTGCCACCCACCAGGTATCGGGTCTTGGCGTACGCGCCGCGACCGGGAACAGGCAGATTGTGCAGTTCGACACCAAATCGATTCAGGCTGGTCTTGATGCGTTCGAGACCTTCGTCTTCGGCACAGCAGGTGACGAACGTGGCCTTCGCCCCAAGCGAGGCGGCCTGACGGGCAATCAGACCGGCACCGCCGACGAACCACTCTTCGCTGACTGGTTTGACGGAGACGATCGGGCTCTCCGAGGCCACCCGTGCTCCTTCGCAGTGAGAGTAGTGGTCCATGATGGCGTCGCCCAAGACCAGAATACTGAGATCAGAGAACCGAGATATGGCGTTCTTCAACCTGGCGGGCGTGATCTCGTTGCTCCGGCAGAATCGCTGAATCTTCTGCTGCTCCATATCCAGGGTATTGCGCTTGCGTCGACCGATCTCGGTCGACGAGAAGATCACGTCACCTGAACCCAGCACGACTCGCCCGCCGTGGGACTCGACTGTCTTCTTCTCATTGGCAAAACGGGGGTCGTTCTTGGATTCGTACTCCCGACCTTTGACGTAGATGTCGGGCTGAAGGGCCTCGAGGACCGGTCCGGCCCATTCGTCCTCGCTCAGAGCGACGTAGTCCACGCAACCAAGCTCCGCCAGGCTGTCGAGTCGCAGGTCCTCTGGAATGTACGGACGCTCGTAGCCCTTCATCACGACATCGTCGCTGCTGACGGTCACGATCAGAACGTCGCCTAGGCTTCGAGCGAATCGAAGATAACGAATGTGGCCCGGATGAACGATGTCGAAGCAGCCGTGGCATTGGACCACCGTCTTGCCTTGTTCGCGCAGGCGTTTGCGCTCGACGGCCAAGTCAGCGACCGAGAAGATTTTGCGGTCAGTCTCAGGTGTTCGCACGGCTCTTTTTCCACGCTAGTAGGATCTCGATGAGCGTATCGCGGTCGGATGGATCGAGCTCTGGCGATACAGGCAGGCTCGCGATCCGTCGCACGAGCGACTCGGTGTGCGGCAGGCTGACCGCATCCAGTGCTTGCAGCGCTTGCTGCTTGTGAATCGGAACTGGGTAGTGGACCTTCGCGTCGAACCCTCGCTCTGCGAGGTGTGCGATCAGCTCGTCTCGCGCGTCGTGGCGAATGACAAACGCGCTGAATGCCGGCTCGCAAGCCTTGGTCACGGCCGTGAGCTCGAAATGAGCTCCGAGCGCCTGTTGATATGCGGCTCCGTGGCGCCGACGTGTTGCCGTCCACTCACTCAAATGGGGAAGCTTTACTTTGAGAATGGCCGCCTGAATTGCATCGAGACGCGCGTTCTCGCTAGCAGCGTCGACATGATCGCGATCGCGATGCCCGAGTGAGCGTAGCTTTCGCAGCAGCTCGGCGAAGCCTGCGTCTGCGGTCGTGATGAAACCTCCATCACCACAGGCTCCGAGCGTCTTGAGCGGGTGAAGCGAAAAGCAACCGGTTCCGAAGCTGCCGACGCTCCGGCCTCCATAGGTGGCACCGATCGCCTGCGCGCAATCTTCGATCACGTGAAGATCGTGCTCCCTGCAGAAGCGCGAGATCGCGTCCATGTCACAGGCGATCCCGCCGAGGTGGACCGGCATCACCGCCTTGGTCCGCGCGGTTAGCTTACCCGGTAGCAGCCTCGGGTCCATCAGCGCGGTGTCGGGGTCGACGTCGACGAACACCGGCGTGGCGCCGACCAACATCACCGAGGTGGCGGTGGCTACATAGGAGTGCGCGACCGTGATGACTTCGTCACCTGGGCCGATGCCCAACGCTCGCATCGCCAAGGTGAGCGCGGCCGTTCCAGAGCCCACGCCGACCACGTGTTCGACCCCGAGTTGACGGGTGATCTCGCGTTCGAAGTCTTCGACCTCGGGGCCATTGATGAACTGCCCGTGCCGCAGCACGCGATCAACCGCGTCGAGGATTTGCGGCCGCAACGATGCGTTTTGCTTGACGAGATCGACGTAGGGTGTCGCCGTCATGAAGCTTTCTTCGCGACGTTTTTCCAGACGTCGGGTTGCTCCTTCATCCAGGCGACGTTTCGATGCATCGTGGAGCCTCTGTCCGGGACCTGACCGGACGCGTATGCATCGCGCAGCTCTTTCACCGCCGTGACCAGATCACGTTGAGGCTCGAAGCCGAGCACGTCCCGGGCCAAATCGGCACAAAGGTGATACGAACGAGGGTCGTCCGAGGGGACGGTATCGATGGGCAGCGAGGGATCCAGCTCGTCTCGGATCATCTCGGCGAGTGACATCACCGATGCATTCGCTCGGCTCACGTTGAATGCTTTGCCTGAAATCTTCTCGGCCGGGGCGTCGACAAGCAGCCGGTAGAATGCACTTAAGTCGCGCACGTGCACGTTGGGACGCATCTGGGAGCCGCCGAAGACGCGGATCCTGCCGTCGGTCAGGCCTTGATCCGTCAGGAGGTTGATCGTCAGATCAAGGCGAAGGCGTGGCGAATAGCCGCAGACCGTGGCGGACCGCACAGACACGCCAACGAAGTCGTCATCGATCACGCTGTTGAGGATCGTCTCGCCTTCAACCTTGCACTTCGCGTAGATGGTGATCGGTTCGAGGGGCAGGTCCTCGGTGACATTCTGCGTGTCTTTGACTCCGTAGACGCTTGCCGAGGACGCGTACAAGAATCGTTTGACACCATGCCGTTTCGCGGAATGGATCAAGTGCTCCACGGCGTCGAGGTTGACGCTGCGGGTCACCTCCGGATCGAGCTCCGAGCTCGGATCGTTGGAGATCGCCGCTAGATGAATGACAGTGTCGAAATGACCCTCCCGGAGGACGGAGTCCACGTAGTCGAAGTCACGGATGTCCCCGCGTAGTCGGCGGCATCGCTCGTGCACGATCGGGTCGGTGTTCGGATCGGTTCCGTAGAGAAACGCGTCGAAAACCGTCACGCTGTATCCCTCGTCGACGAGCTCCGGCACGAGCACCGCGCCGATGTAGCCCGCGCCGCCCGTCACGAGTATTTCCTTGCTGGACATTTCTACCCCTTGTCCCGATACGATATCCTAACTGTCGGATGAATGAAAAATGACGACATTCGCGGTCCTCTTCGACATGGACGGGGTGCTCGTCGATTCTGCATCCCTGCACGAACGGGCGTATGAGAAGGTTTTTCGTGATGTCGGGCGCGCCTTTTCGGATGCCGCTCGGGAGGCGGTTCGGAGCGGAAAGGCCCGAGCGCACGTTCTGGACGTCGCGCTCCCGGGGGAGAGGCCTGACCTCAAGAAGACGCTATCGGATGCGAAACCCGAGGCGCTGAAGGTGCTGCTCGCCGATCAGTCCGACTGCAGCATTCCTGGGGCGACCGATGCGGTGCACGCCCTTGCGAAGGCCAACATTCCAATGGCCGTGGTCACCAATAGCCGTAGTCCCGAGATCTGGATCGAGAAGCTCGGTATCTCAGAGCAGATCCGCGTCGTGATCGGCGGGGACGATGTCTCTTCTCCCAAACCCTCCGCCGAAGGCTACCTCTTGGGGGCGGAGCGACTCGGTGTGGCTCTGGATCGTTGTCTTGCCATCGAGGATTCTCATGATGGTTGGTTGGCTGCGAGGCGCGCTGGCATCTCGGTTGCCATAGTGGCTGAGGCGCGGCCCAGCTGGCTCGACGCGAAGACCGAGACGATGGACTGTCTCGACGCGGCGCGGATCCTCCGAGTGCTCGAGGCTAGTTCGGTAACTCGCCCGTAGGTGGTTGGTCGTCGGTGTACTGGGCGTGCCCCATCTGTCCGTTCGGCATGCCCATCTTGGCGGCCTCCTCGATCGGAAGGATCACCAACTCACAGGGCTTGGCATTCCACCAGGAGACATAGCCTTTGCGGCCGGGGAACGTGGCAAGCAGACGCCGATCCTGTTCGATCGACAGATGGTTCGCCCAGATCACATCGTTCTTGAAGTCGGGGTCATTGACCGGCCACCAGAAGACAAAGTGTCGAGGCGGCGCACCCTCATCCGGATTGCATCTCGCTGCCCATGGCCGGTTCACGAACACCACTGCGTTGTGAATGTCGCCGCTCTCGATGGCGTCCGGCGCCCTGCGCGTCATCGATCCAATCTCCTCGATGGCGCGAAGTCGATACGGGCTGAACAACAAGATCGATCCTGCCACGAAGGCCAACAGAAGGTTTCGAGGCAGCGTGGCGTGCGGCGGAGAAACTCTTTGTGCCCACCTCGTCGCTCGCTGGCCACCCAACACGGTCAAAACCAACATCGGCAAGGCCATTTCGAACCAATGCGTTGGGCCGAAGGTATCGATCCCCGCGTCGAAGACCCCTAGATGAATCACCACGTACGACGCGACGCTGAGCCACCACCAAGTGGCGCGCCGGAGCCCTAACGCCAGTGGCAAGAAGGCGAACGACATGGGCCAGCCGAAAGCCGACATGTTCAGTCGCAGCAATCCCGAAGTCACCGCGCTGAGGAACTCCGGGACACCTCCGCTAGCGAGCATTACCGTCCCGTTGGCCCGCTCCGGAACGACGTGGGAAAATCGGAAATTGTTCTCGACCCCGTAGGCGAAGGCGCGATGATAGGCGACGACGAATGGTGAGCCCGTTTGCTCGGCATTGATGAACAGGAAGAGCGCGGCCAGCCCGATCGCCGGCACGCAGAACCAAAGCAAGTTGCCGAACTCTCTTCTCGAAATTTGCCGCCACAGCCAAAGCACGGTCCAAGGAAGCCCCACCGCCACCGCGGACACGGGGCGGATGAAGAACGCGATCGCGAGAGAAATACCAAAACCAAAGTGCATACTCGGACCGCCGCCCTGCAACGCACGATTCGCGAACCACATCGCGTAGACGAGTGCCCCTAGCGCAGAGGTGTGCGACATTTCCGTCGCAGCCGCGATTTGAATCATTGGGGACGTCAAGAACACTAGAATGCCCAATCGAGCCCAGCTCGCGCCCGCAGTCCGTTGAAGCAATCCGTAGAGTGCGGGAACCGTTGCAGCGGAGACCATGCAGTTCACGTATCCCGTGGCACCGAACGGGACGCCAAGAGCCATGATCGCGGGCCAGCCCTGGAAGTACTGGGAGAACATGCGCCCGTCATTCACCATGAACGCGTGATCGAAGAACAGCTTGAGCGGATGAGAGGGCGCGGTGAGTCGTCCTGACGCCACTAGCTCCGCTGAGAAGCGGTAGACGGCCTCGTCATCGGTGATCGCTCCCTGTTGGAGAACCAAGCAGCGGATCGCGGCCGGGATGAGCGCCCCTAGAGCGGTCGCGACTGGGAGGAACCATCGGCGTTCCGATAGGGATGGGGTCGACTGCCACTGTGTCATGCCGACCGCGAGGCAGATCGCTCCGGCGCCGCCGACCAGCGCATAGAACATTGCGAAGACGATGAACCGATAGCTCGGAAAGCTGGTAGCGCCGAGCCCTAGCGAGTATCCGTCGTGCGCAGGCGCCATGAACTGAAACGCCGCCCAGAACACCAGTCCGAGGAGGATCCATAGGAGCGCCGACGTGTTGTTTCTGGGGTTGACCAAATCGGGACGATGCTAGCCCAAGCCATTGTCGCCACAAAAAACAATGCCGGGCCGGACGAGCGGGGATGCCACGATTCGCTGAGGACCCGTTCTTTGGTTGGAGCGCGGGACTATTGCTAGTATCGGCGCTTCCTTCCAATGAATCGTCAGAACGAACAATCCGAACAAGCCATGACCGACGAAACCCTCGTGGTGGTCGTGCCTTGCTACAACGAGGAAGCCAACATCGAGCAGACGGTCGCGTCGATCCGTTCGGTGGCCGCCGAGCTCCCACTTCGAGTCGACGTACTGCTGGTCGACGATGGCTCGTCCGACGGAACGAAGGGAAAGCTCGAAGAGCTCTGCCAACAGTACGGCTACTCGGCGATGTACAACGAGAAGAACCGCGGCGTGGGATGGTCGCTCCTCGAGGCATACAAACGAATTGAGCCGTCGCACTGGGTGACGATCATGCCGGGAGACAACGAGATCGATTTCGCGTCGATCAAAGAGTTCGTACGGGCCCGCGACGACTTTGATTTGATCCTCGGCTATCTTCAGAACCCCGTCATCCGTCCACTCCGCCGAAGACTCTTCTCCGTCGCATACATGCGGACGGTCCGGGTTCTCTACGGATTTCCTTATCGCTACCTAAACGGCATGAAGCTTTTCCGAGCACACGTGTTTCAGGATATCGACGTCGAGGCGTCCGGCCACGCGTTCAACTCCGAGCTCCTCGCCAAGGCGATTCTGCGTTGCCCCTCGTTGCGGGTTGGCGAAGCACCCTTCGTTGCACGAGGTCGCGCGACCGGTAGCTCCAAGGCGATCCGCCCCTCGGCGGTTGCCCAGTCGGTAGTCGAAGTCGGTCGGGGGTGGCGCTCGGTGGCCCAGTTCCGCGACAAGGTGACCCGGAGCGATTAGGCGCGTAGAGCGTCGAGTAGGCAGCCGGCGACTCTGTCCATGTCCGTTGGATCGTACCGCATGTCGATCGGGAGCGAGAACGATCGCCGCGAGAGTCGAGCATGCTCTTCCGGAACGCCATCGAGTATCGGTTCGTCGAGTGGCCAGAGCCTCGATGCGTAGATTCGGTTCGCGATGAGGGTCGCACGGACCCGCTCGCATTCCTCGACTTGATCGAAGACGCAGAAGGCGGAGAAGGGCACGTTCGCGCCCGGCGATGGCGCAACGATGCGAAAACCGCGTCCACTCGGTACCTGTCGAACGAGGGCATCGAAGTTGCGGACCTGAATGCCCTCCCAATGCGCTAGCGGGAACGCGGACAGGCAAGCGCGGGAAAGAACGGTGATCGCCGAAATCTCCGGTCCGAACAGGCGTGCTTCGCCAGACTCCAGAGCCGGACGAAAGGCTTCCTTCGCGATCGAATGGCTCTCCAAGTACGCGCGCTTGAGCAGCATGCCCGTCAGTTTTTCGAACGCGCCTAGTTGGAGTGCGGGGGTCACATTTGGCGTGTCTGGCAACTCGTGCCCGCCAGGGGACCAGAGCGCACCTCCGTCCGCGAGGGGGTAGAGTTTTCGTAGGGACGCAAACGCAAAGTTCGCAGTGGACGCGCGCGCCCACGATGAGGTCGGCGCGTGTGTGTGGTCCTCGATGATCTCTGCGCTGAATCCGTCCGGAGCAGAGACGTCGTTTGCGGAGCGCAGCCCGAAGTAGTTGACGACCAGCACTGCGTCTCCAGGCCGATCGTCGATGATCGACAGATCCAAGCGCGGGGACAGTGGGCTGTCGGGATACACCAGGAGCTCAATTCCGAGATCGGTGACGGCCTCGATGACTTCTTGGCAGAAGTAGCTCGGAAGCCACCAACGACGGTGCCTGGCCAACGCCCCTACGAGTCGAAGCGCATCACGCCCGCAGCCGGTCAACAGGCCGTCGGCCCAAGGCGTGGCCAGGTGCTCTTCCCGCACGTCGAAGTCGGCTGCGTGAAAGAGGGAGCCAACCTCCCAGCGCTTCGGGTCGGCACTCATTGCAGAAACCGGGATAGATCCGTGCCATCGAGCTCTGAGAGAATGGCATCGCGGATCTCTGGTTGCAGCTGAGATTCCCAGCGGTCTTTCACCGCCGGCGCCCGGAACACCGAGTAGTCGCCAGAGACTGACGAGCTCTGTGATTGTTTCAGAAACGCCGCAGTCTGTTCGTTGTACTCGAGTCTCATCCAATCGAAGAGCGCTTTGGTCTCGACCTCTGCGTCGACGACGAAGTCTTCGTATCGCACCAACCGCACCTGCTCAGGCCGCTCCTCGGCCAGTCGTGCGTGAAGTCGAGTGACCCAACACCAGTCCTCGAACCCGAAGAAATCGCCGTAGCCGGACTTCTTGGCTTTCCCGGAGCGCCAGTGTTCCAACGGATCGGCGTCGGGAGGAAACTCCTTCGGCGCAGTGAGCCACGAGTGCATCGCCCCACACGGATGGCGGACCACCGCCAGGAGCTTCATCTCCGGTAGTAGATCGAGCATCTCCTCGGTCAGGTTCTGAAATCGATTGTACTTGATGACGAGCAGCTCTGGCTTTTCCTGCTTGTCTCCGAAGGTCGGGTACTCGCCCGCCTGGCGCCGAGTGGTTTGATTCATGAAATCATCCTCGGAGTCGTAGGCGCCACGTAGGACCTTCTCCCAATCTTCACGAGTGGCTTGCTCTCGGATCTGATTCTTGAACTCGTACGAGAACAGAGGCGACATCTTGTACCGAACGTTCGAGCTACTATCGACGATCTGTCCTATCCAGCTGGTGCCCGAGCGCGGCATTCCGGTGATCGCAGCAATCCGAGCGTACATTGATCTAGCTCCGCCTCAGGACAGCGTTGAAACGATAGTGCGCGGTGTTCAGGCGCTCGTCCTGAGACACGAACTCAGCCTCATACCCCTGCCGGGTCGCGATTTCGTCGATCTCCGCTCGGGTCCACCAGCGGCCCATGATCTCGGTTCCTTCCCTCTGCTGCTGTTCGTACACCGAGCGGCGCTCTGGTGTATCGAAGAAGCTCCATTTCGCCTCGTCGTCCAAGACGCCGGAGAACAGAACCGCACTGCGAGAGGCACGGTGCGTCGAAAGGCCTTCCAGGATCCGGGTGAGATCTTCGGGGCCGAAGTACGCAAGCGATTCGACCATGCAGATCTTGTCGAACTCGCCGTCGACGCATTCCTTGAGGTCGAGCACCGACCCTTCGACATAGCGAACACTTCCGCTCGCATGATGCTCGCGAGCAAGTCGGACCATCGGCTCGGAAAAATCGACGCCGACGGCTTCTCTGCAGCGCTCCGCAAAGCGAATCGTGAGGAGACCGTTCCCGCAGCAGAGATCCAGAAGTCGATCCTGGGGCGCTAGCTCCAAAGACGAGGCGATCTCGGCGACCACGGTCTCGAGCTCGGGTTCGGGCGTCGGGACTCCGCGGTTGGCGGTCCGCCCGACTTGCCTACGAAATTCGTCATCGTTGAAGCGTCGCGGAAAGTCATCCCAGTATTCACGCCAGTCGATCATGGGCCAGTGTTCTCCTCCAGCACTAGCTACCGCCTAGGGCGCTTTTCAGTGCGCCGGAGATCGACGTCATCTCGTCGCCTTCGACGTCCTGATGAATGGGGAGGTTGAGGATCTTTCGCGAGATGTCGTGGGAGGTCGGGAAAACCTCGGGGTCGATCGCATCGACGAGCGTGTGGTAGAGGGCGACGACCCCGACGCCGCTGGCTCGCATCCGTTTGTAGACTTCGAATCGATCCACACTCTCGATCAGAACGGGAAAATTCAGGGGAGCAGTCCCCTCACCGAGCGTGTTCCAGAACGGGACGACGCCGTCGACCTCTTGCAACGCGACGCTCAGGCGCCGGTAGTTGTCGATGCGCCGAGCCGCGATCGAGTCGAAGGCGGCGTCGCGCCAGAGCCTGGTCGGCAACGCCGATGCGCGCGCGTGCGGCGGTAGGGGTCCCGGATCGGGAGCATCGGGGTTGCGTTGCAAGATGCCGCCATCGTCGCAGGGAAGGACCTTGTGGATCGAGAAAAGGGCATAGTCCCCGACGTCGCCTATCCCTCGCCCCGGCAGGTCGATGCAGTGGCAACCGTCTTCGATGAGTAGCGCGCCCGCGTGCTCGCAGAGCCGTTTGGCCTCGGCGAGCTCGTCCTGGAGGGCGCCGAAGTAGTGGATCGCGAGCACCGCGAACACGGGGCCCCGACCAAGCTCGCTCTCGAGACTCGACAGGTCGATGCCCAAGCGCTCATCCACCCGATAGAACGAATACGGAATCCCCAGCTCGGTCAGGGGATCCAATATTCCGGAGCCCTCCAACGGTGAATGACCGATGTACGCCGGGAGAAGAATTCCTGCGGAGCCGCTCGGGCGAATACGCGACAACAGGTGTCGGAACCCATCTCGAGCACGGGAAGCGAACTGGCGGTCACGAATGAAGGTCCGCCGATCGATTGGTTCCTTGTCGACCGTCACCGCTCAACCTGTTCGAAGTCAGCGCGCGCGCCCGCGAGGTAGTCGTGAATGGTTTCGACCGAATTCCACATCATGACGTCGACCACTGAAAGCGTGGGAATGAACTCATAGCCCCGCGGCTCGTAGCGTAGGTCTTCGAACTCGCGGATGGTCAGTTTGATGTTCGCTCGCTCGAACGCATCTGGATCGAAGAGCTCGCGCCCGCCTGGTGGATTGACGTACTCCTCGGCCCCCATGGCCTCGCTGATGCGCAAAGCCCAGTCTCCGGGTCCTTGGATCGAGCCGATCGGGAGGTCCATTTCAGAAAAAAACTCGTATGAAAAAGGAATGTCGAGGTGTTTGCAGACGTCATGGAGAAGCTGCACGGACAGCTTCCCCAACGAATCCGTATCGGTGGCCAGGCAGCGCTCGAGAAGCTGGAACGTGTCGTCGAAGAAAGGAGCTTTCTTACGATAGTGTTCCAGCTGCCGGAGGATGAGGTCGCGCCAGTCACGATCGGGCGCCAGTCGCACCTCATGAATTGGCGTTCCGCGGTGCACTTTGCCAGTTTTCGCCTTGATGTGCTGCCATCCGGATGACGGATGAAGGATCCGGTTTCGAACCATCCAACTCTTGGGTCGGAAGTCGGCGACGTCGAAAACCACCCATTTGTCGCAGATAGAGATGAGGTCCAGGTAGCCAAGCGCCGGGGCGAAGTACGGCTGCAAGATGCCTAGTCTCATCGTTCCAGAATCCTCGACCGCAAACTCTAGCATGGTGGTGACGACGGCCGAGAATTTTGGTAACACCAGTCCCCTTGACTCGTTCTAGGCGGTGTCTATGAATCAGGAGATGTCGGTGGGCGTGCTTGCGGGTGAGTTCGAGCGGGTGCGCGCATTTACCGAGACGCTGGCTGCACCGCTTTCGGCGGAAGACCAGTGCGCGCAGAGCATGTGTGATGCAAGCCCGACCAAGTGGCATCGTGCGCATACGACTTGGTTCTTCGAGACCTTCGTGCTCGGCCCGGCGGGCGTGCCGCCCCTGTCGCCAGAGCCGTATTCGGTGCTTTTCAATAG
>RCNB010002422.1_pt1 | contig 11444 bp, 12 predicted proteins | sample 2041321 | NCBI WGS metagenome assembly RCNB01 (sample SAMN09708232, study PRJNA481090) | Marine sediment metagenome, whole genome shotgun sequencing project.
CAGTGGAACCGGAGATACAACGCCCTGGCCAGCCTTATAGATAGCGGTGCTCGTAAAGCAGCTTACGGCGCCTATCCTATGAGCCTGAGAGACGACTACAGGGATGTAAAGGTGCTATTCTCTCGGTTGATCTCTGCATATAATAACCCTCCGATCCAGGATAACCTCGAGCTTTTCCACCGGCTGGAAAGCCATCTCCAGAGTCAGATCCTAACGAAGAACTATGAGCTGGTTACCCGGACCAACCGTCTCGAAGAAAGAACGGAACGGGAGCTGGTAATCGGACAGAAAAGGATCGGCTGGATTATTCTTGGGCTCATTCTGGCTGTGAGCGCTTCTATGATAGGCCTGGCTTTTTTTATAAACAAAGGTGTGGTCTTGCCCTTCGAGAATCTGATTAAAGGAGTAGAATCTATCGGAAAGGGTAATCTGGATGCGCGGATCGCTTCAAAGTCACGAGACGAGATAGGGGAGCTTTCGCGCTCTTTTGACCAAATGGTCTCTCGCTTGAAAGAGGTCATGGTCGCAAGTGCTTCTCTCCAGGCGGAGGTCAGGCATTTGGATCGTGTGGCGACCATGGGGACTCTCACCGCCGCCTTAGCGCACGAAATTAACCAACCGCTGGCAGCCATTTTGAGCAATGCCCAGGCTGCAATCCGATTCCTTAAAAATGAACGGCCAGATTACCACGAGGTACGGGAAGCTCTGGAAGATATAGTCTCAGATGACAAACGTGCCGGAGAAGTGATTCAGCGGCTGCGCATGATGCTTAAAAAGGAGGAACTTAAGAGGGAGGCGTTGGAACTCAACGGCGTTATCGAAGAGGTTGTCAATCTGATCCATAGCGAGGTCATCATAATAAATGCCTCGATTGCAATGAATCTCGATGCGAAGCTTCCCCCGGTTTATGGCGACCGAATTCAGATCCAGCAGGTTGTTCTCAATCTGCTCGTAAACGCGCTGGACGCTGTGAGAGGTCAACCTGAAGGAAACCGGAAGGTTCGTATAAACACCCGATTGGGAGAAACCGACAGCATTATCGTTAGTGTGAGCGATTCAGGCCCGGGAATAGAGGATCACAACCTTGAGGCTATCTTTGAGGCGTTTTACACCACCAAGAACAAAGGAATGGGTGTGGGGCTTCCTATCAGCAAATCTATTATCGAACAGCACGACGGTCGCATCTGGGCTTCAAATAATCCTGAGGGGGGGGCCACGTTTGCCTTTACCTTGCAGATTAGGAGTCAAATGGAGTGAGCGTGGAGATGACCCATGTCAGAAAATAATCCGAGAGTCTTTATTGTGGATGACGACCCATCCATTCGCAAGAGCCTGGACCGACTCATCAGGTCTGCCGGGCTCGCCGTCGAAACCTTTGCCACAGCCCATGAATTTTTAGAGCGTCACTCCCATAAAGGACCCTCCTGTCTTGTCCTTGATATAAAAATGCCCGGCCTCAATGGTCTGGAACTACAGGAAAAACTCCTATCCCAAGAATATGCCATGCCTATTATCTTCATTACCGGTCATGGCGATATACCCATGACCGTGAAGGCGATAAAGAAGGGGGCAATCGATTTCCTGAGCAAACCATTTGACGATAAAGACCTTCTTGATGCGGTGCATGAAGCCCTTCAGACGGATTCGAAGGCTTGGACAGTTCGGGATGAATTGGAGAATATTCACCGACGCCTGAAATCACTGACACCAAGGGAATACGAAATTTTAACATACGTGATCAACGGTATGCTGAATAAACAGATTGCCTATGCCCTGAAGATTAGTGAAAAAACCGTCAAGGTCCACCGCGGACGTGTCATGGAGAAGATGGACGTGGATTCCGTGGCCGAACTCGTGCGACTCACAGAGAAATTGGACATCAAACCAGCAGAGGTACTCCTCTAGCTTATTTCCAAATCCCCCAATTTTCTTTCACCCCATGTCTCGAACGTCTCCCCTTATTGGACCAAAGTCTGATGGACTAAAGTCCAATATCTTTTTCTTTTTCTTTCAGCTATCCAATAAGACAAGAGGGAACTTTCCCTAGCCTTAGACAAAAAGGAGCCCGGCTGTGGAAGAAAAAACGAAACCGATTATTTACATTGTGGATGATGACGAATCTGTGCTCCGGGCAATGAAACGGCTGATTCTCTCTATGGACATGGACGTGCTGACCTTCGGGTCGGCAGAAGAATTCCTTAACTCTAGCCATAAAGAACAGAATGCATGTCTGATTGCAGATGTCAAAATGCCGGGCATAGGAGGTATGGAACTTCAGCAAGAACTTGTGGCCAAGGGTTCTAAATTACCGGTCATTTTCATCACTGCCTTCGACACTGAGGGAATAAGAAACGAAGCCAAAAAGGCTGGAGCAGCGGGATATTTTCAAAAGCCCGTAGACGACCGGGCCCTTCTCGATTCGATCCGGTGGGTTTTGAGCAGGCATTCCTGGTAATGAAACATGATCCAAAGCTCAAGTTTATTGTTTTGTTATCCATATAGAACAATCAATTGAAAAGCGAATTAGTAAATATACATCATTTTCGACCGATCGTCAGAATATTGGAAAGGAGGAGATTTGGATCTGACGGTGTTCTTTAGCGGAAAGAGTCCTGAGGGCGTTCTAGCTCTTCGGATCTGATAAGGATCTATGAGCGGTACCTTCGGGGGAAATCGAAAACGAATCAAAAACAAAAAGGAGAATAAAAATGAAATACAAGAGCAAAAAAGATGCAAAACAGTGGTCGATGGAAACCTTTTGTAGTGGTCGTGCCGGGCTGATCGCCACCATTCCGACACCCTTCCACGACGACACGTTGGAGATCCATGAGGAGGATCTGAGAAACACCGTCCGGTATGTGATCGACACCAAGAACGACGGGCTGTTCTTTTTGGGGAACGTCGGGGAGTTCTACTCAATGACCCGAGAAGAGCGGATGAAGGTGGTGGAAATTGTGGTCGATGAAGCCAAAGGAAAAATCGCCCTCATGCCGCAGACGGCCCATCACGCTGCAAAAGAGTCGATCATACTGTCTCAGCACGCTCAGGAAACCGGCTGTGACCTGGTGGTGCTTCTCACCTCGTATTTCCAGTGCGCCACACAGCAGGCCATCGGAGAGTGGTGGAGAGAGGTGTGCGACAAGCTGGAAATCGGAACCGTCTTTTACGACAGTCCCCTGTCTCACCTTGCCACCTCGGATACCCTCGCAGGCCTTGCGCTTGAGATCCCGAACATTGTCGGGGTTAAGGATGGTCGCCCGGACCTGATGTGGTGCTCTGACGTCGAGCGGAAAGCCGACTACAAAATCTGGGTCAGCGACCCGCTGGAAGACCACTGGCCTCAAGAGATGAAGGTGATGAGGAATCCGGTCATGTGCACTTGTTGGCACCTGTGGCTCCTGCAGCAACCAGACTACACTCCGATTCGTGACTACTCCGACCTGATCATGGCCGGCAAGTGGGAAGAAGGATTGAAAAAATACAACGAGATCGAGCCCGGTCGGCAACTCCTGAACGACTTCTTCTGGCCCAATTACCGCAAAGGTGTCTACGTCGTTGCCTTCTGGAAGTATTGGTTGGAGCTCAAGGGCGTTGTCAGTGGCCACAAGGTGAGGTCTCCTCTGCTGAACATGACCGAGGAAGAAGAGGAGTGGCTGAAGGGCCGTATAGAGCTGTTGGAGAAGGGTGAAGGGCCAACGACCATGAAGCCGCTTAAGCCCTATCCGCTACAGGTGGCTGACGGTTCGTCATCTCTTTCAGGGATTTAAAAGTTATCATTAACCCTAAATCCGGAATGGATTCGCAGGGGCAAGGTTAAATACCATATGGTCCTGCGAATCCATTCCTTTAACCCGAGGTACAATGGGCGATGTCAATAACGATAAAGATTTCTAACCCGGCTAAGGAAAAAATGGAGATCGCACGGCATACGAATCTGTGAAAGGAAGAATTTTCATCATGGGTGCATATATCATTAAAATTATAATGGTTTCGGTTATGTTTCTCATGCTGGGTGCCGGGCTAAACATTGAATTTAGACAGGTCATCCAGCTCGTCAAGCAGTTACGGATCGTAGTGCTCGGAGTCATAGCAAATTTCCTCATTGTCCCCCTTGTGATCTACCTGTGTATTGCATGGCTGCCTTTTTCCCCTGACATCAAGATTGGGATCATGTTGATGGCGGCCGCACCCATTGCTCCAATGGCCCCCACTCCTTTTGTAGAGAAGGCCAAGGGAGATGTGGTTTATTCGGTCGGCCTCATGGTGATCGTTGCCATTCTCAGTATCGTCCTCACCCCTCTGATTCTTTCCATTTCCATACCCAAGAGTGTGGGTGGAGTAGCCTTAGATCCCATTCAAATCGTCAAAACATTATTAATGGTCCAACTAATTCCTATCTGCCTTGGGATGGTAATTCGTCACACAAACCAGACATGGGCTGAGAAGCTTTTAAAGTTTATCCCCAAAATTGGTCAAATCGGCCTTATCGTCGGTGTTGGTCTGCTCTTCGTACAACAGGGGTCACAGATGCTGAGCATGGGTTTTCTGGTCTATTTAATTATGCTGTTCTTAACCATCGTATCGCTTTTCGTCGGAGATTGGATACTGATTGGCGAGTCAGGCGAGAGACGACGAGCTCTCGCGATATCTACAGCGATTCGAAATATACCTCTGGCCTTTCTGATTGCAACCGAAAATTTTCCGGACACAATTATTGGCCCTGTGGCACTTGTCTTCAGTGCGTTTACTATGGTTCTTTCAATTGGGTACGGCAAGATGATGGCCCGTTCGGATGCGTAACGCTCGACTGCTGGTTAACGTACCAATGGTAACGTATCACTTTGGAGATTCCAATACAATCGGGGACCGAATGATGTTTTATGAGTTACCTTAAATTAGGAGGTTTTTTACAGTGGAAAAGGAAATTGTACGGGTCAACCGCATTGTGGTAACGATGCTGATGAGAGAAAACGGAGAGCGAAAGTTTTGTTTGCGATACTTGTCGGAACTGAAAGACAAAGAAGGCGTTCTTGCCATACAACGTGCGTTTACGGAAGAAAAACTCCGCGAAATTGCATCTGCTTTTCAACAAGCGGTTGAATACATCGACCATTTGTAAACGAAGTTGTCGTTAATTTTTGAATGCTTTGCGAAACTTCTTTACTCAAATTATATGTATCACTATTTGGAAATAGTAATGAAGAAAAAAGACCATTCACAATCAATTTTAAACAACGAACAGACAGAGTCGGCAAAAATAATACGGGACTTAGAGCTTCTCGCAATGGTCCGTACAAAATTCTCTTCAGAGCGGTCGCTGCTGGCATGGATGCGGACTTCTGTATCCTTGTTAACTTTTGGCTTTACAATCATCCAATTTGTTGACTACTTGGGAAAAAAGCAGAAAGACGTCCAGTTCTTGAAAGAACCTTATTGGCTGGGCCTCATCCTAATTTGTGTAGGAATCCTGGTGCTTGTGCCTGTAGTAGTTCAGCATGTGCGGAGAGTTCGGAGGGCAAAAGAATTGGGAATGCCGACCATGTCAGGATTCTCACTACCGATCGGAGCAGCAACAGCGCTCTTTGTGATTGGGATTGTTACGTTGATCGGTATTATATAAAACGGTTGAAGTGCTTGAGTGGATAGAGACACAAAAACCCGCTTTTGTAACGTGAGCATACTTGGAGAGCGTCACTGGTATGAGTGAAAAAGAAAAACTACAATCGCCGATAACCAACGAAAACACAATGGCGGCAAAAGCGCCAATGGACTTAAGGTTTCTCGGAGCACTGGTCCGCACAGCGTTCTCCTCAGAGCAAACGCTAATGTCATGGATGCGCACTTCCGTGTCGCTGTTGACATTCGGTTTTTCGGTCGCCAAGTTTTTCCACTATTTGGAAGAGCAGAGGGAAGTCATCCGGTTTTCGGCAGGCCCACGTCGGCTTGGTCTTGTCCTTATTGGTTTGGGGATTTTAGCCCTTGTGCTCGCAACTGTTGAGCATGGTCAGAGGCTTCGGGCGTTGCAAAAGCAGGGAATGCCAAAAATCTCACAATACCTCCTGCCGTTCGGTACATCCGTGGTGCTCCTCGCAATCGGTATCGTAGCTTTTATTAGCGTCTATTTCGGCTGATTTTTGTAGCCTCAATGTCCACTGTCAATTTTCATGGACCGTCTTCTCGCTATCCTATACCTGGTTGAGTAGGCCTGCACACCAAGCAAAGCGGTTACAATTGGGATTAAAGAAAAGGGAGGTAAAAAATGCGTAAAAGAAATTTAGCATTCTCGACAGTAATAATCGCCTTGTTCGGGTTGTCTATTTTAACGGCTTCCAGCGCTTATTGCCAGGATTCTGAGATTAATCTCTCAAAAGGACAGTCTGTTTATGTACCTGTTTATTCTCATTTTTTTATCGGGGGCCAGGAACGTTCTTTTTTTTTATCTGCCAACCTTTTCATACGCAATACGAACCATAAGGATTCAATCACTATTTTGTCTGTCAACTATTACGGTTCAGATGGAAAGTTGGTTAAGAGTTATCTGTCGAAAGAAACAACACTCAAACCAATGGCCTCGACTTATTTTTTTATAAAGAAAGCGAACAAAAGTGGGGGCTGGGGGGCGAGCTTCATTGTAAAATGGAGATCAGAGAATAAGGTCAATGAGCCTTTAATTGAGTGTGTTATGAGTGGTGCACTTGGAACGCAGGCTGGTATATTTCTTAGCCGTGGTATTGTCATTAATAAGTAACGACGGTAGAGCGGATTGGGAGATTTGCTGTAATCGGTATCGTTACCCGGAAAAATTGAGCCGCCGCCCACCCGCAAAGAGGTGAAACTTCTAAATCCACCAAAATGGTAAGTTTGTTAATAAAGGAGACAAACAGATGAAACGACTTTTCGGAAAGGTGGCAATACTCATGTGGGTTTGCCTGCAGGTAGCATCGTTGGGCTGGGCGCAGGAGGACACAACCGGTGATTGGCCGCGAGAAATTGGCACCCCGAAAGGCACCATCGTGATCTATCAGCCGCAGCCGGAAAAACTGGACGGCAATCAGCTAAAAGGACGTGCTGCGGTTGCAGTGGAACTGAAAGAATCGACCGAACCCGTCTTTGGCTCCGTATGGTTCGAAGCGCGTCTGGAAACAGACAGGGCGGAACGCACCGCTACAATGGCAGATGTTACGATCAGTCAGATACGATTTCCCGAGCAGGATGAGGAGAAAAGTAAAAAACTCAAGGCATTGCTGGAAAAAGAGGCCCCCAAATGGCAGTTGCCGATCTCCCTCGATCGCCTGATGGCCACGCTAGATCTTACGGAAAAGCGGTCCAAAGCCGCACAGAAAATCAGTACTAAACCGCCCAAGATACTGTTTGTAGCGGAACCGGCCGTTCTGATCAGCCTGGACGGTGAACCGCGTCTTAAACAGGAAGAAGGTTCCGAACTCACGCGGGTGATCAACACACCGTTTACGATCCTGTTTGAGCCCTCCGAGAAGACGTACTATCTGTATGCGGATAAAGATACCTGGTATACCGCCAAGGACATCAAGGGTGAATGGGCAATCGCGAAAAAAGTTCCTTCAGAGGTGGCCGCGCGAGCACCGCAGTCGGAACCCGACGCCGAGAAGCAGGAAGCTACAGAGGATGAAGAAAAACCTGGCCCCCCGCCCAAAGTGATCGTGGTGACCGAGCCGGCCGAGCTTATATCCTCCACCGGCAAGCCCGAGTTCACCCCGATTTCCGGGACTGATCTTCTCTACATGAGCAATACCGACAGTGACGTCCTGCTCCATATCAAAAACCAGCAATACTATATCCTGCTGGCAGGGCGGTGGTATATCAGCGCAAAAATGGAGGGACCGTGGCAATACGTGCCCGGCGAGAAGCTGCCTGCCGATTTCGCTAAGATTCCGGAAGACGCCGAAATGGGTACTGTATTGTATTCGGTGCCGGGCACAGATGTAGCCAAAGAAGCCGTACTGGATACTCAAATACCCCAGACCGCGGCTGTTGATCGCAAGAAGGCCAAGTTAACGGTCGAATATGACGGTGATCCCAAGTTTGAAAACATCAAGGGAACCAAGATGAAGTACGCCGTTAACACGCCTACACCGGTAATTAACGCTAATAAAAAATATTATGCCTGCGATGACGCCGTCTGGTTTGTATCCGACAAGGCGACCGGGCCCTGGCAGGTTGCCACCTCTGTTCCGGATGAGATCTATACCATTCCGCCGGACTCTCCGATTTATCACGTGACGTTCGTGCGTATTTATATGGTGACGGAAGATGTGGTTTATGTCGGCTACACCCCGGGTTACACCAATACATATGTTTACAACACAACAGTTGTTTATGGTACGGGTTACTGGTATCCCGGCTGGTATGGAAGTTATTATTACCCGCGACCCGCGACCTGGGGCTTTCATGTGCGCTTTAATCCCTGGACCGGCTGGCGCTTCGGCTTCAGCTACAGCAACGGTCCATTCACCTTCACTATCGGCGGCGGCGGCTGGTATCGCGGCGGTTGGTGGGGTCCGGGGCGTCATCGGGGCTATCGGCGCGGGTATCGTCATGGATACCGGCGCGGACGCAATGCCGGTTACCGTGCCGGCTATAATGCAGGAAGCCGCAATGCCGGACAGCAAAACCTGTATCGCAACCAGCGCAACAAGGCCCGGACAACAAATTCTCCCGCCACAGCCGACAAGCGTGCCAAGGCGAGTGGGATGAGTAATCGGGCCAACAACGTCTATTCGGATCGTAATGGTGATGTCCATCGCAAGACCGATAAAGGCTGGGAAAATCGGACCAAAGAAGGCTGGAAATCAGAAAAAGGCCAGCAAGGTAAGGCTCAACAACAAAAGGCCAAGCCAACCCAAACCCAACAGCAAAAGTCCCAGCAACAGAAGACACAGCAGCTCGACCGCAGCTACCAGGATCGTCAGCGCGGTGACCAGCGGACCCAAAGTTATAACAAGGCTCGGGGACACAGCGGAGGGCGGAGCGGTGGCGGTCGACGCGGAGGCGGCGGCCGGGGTGGAGGTGGTCGCCGGTAGTAACATTATAAGAGAAATGATCGCTTCATAAGAAAAATATAAGCAATAAGGTAAGACTAATCGCGGTATACAAAGCGCTTGGTGGTGGATGGCAGATCCGTATAGGGAAAGATCTCATACCGGAGCATACCGCAGATACTATGCGCAACCGAACCGATTGGGGAGAACTGTTGCAGCCGGTTTCGTTACCCGAAGAAATCGAGAAGCCCCCCACTGGTAAGGACGTGAAACTTCTGCATACACCCAAGTGGTAGATTTAATGGAATTAAGATTAGCTTATGATACAGAATCTAAATATATTTTAGATAACTGTAAACAGTATATCATAGCGATGTATGGAGGACAAAATGGGCTTCATTGATGAAATCAAGAGAATAATGCAGGGGTTCAAAAAAAATAAAGAAACCGATTTAACATCAGAAGATGAATCAACCTTGATAGTAGAAGAAGAACTAACGGAAGACGAATCAACGGAAGATGAAGACCAATCAATGGGTGCTAATTGATTTTATTTTACTCCATCACTATTTGACACGCTCAATTTAAATAAAAGGAGGCTTGTATGAGAAAAATCAAAGGTCTTCTCATTGCACTGGTAATTGTAGTGTTGTCTGCAACATCGTTTAATTGCATTGCACAAGCATCAAAGGTTCCAAGTTTTGATAAACATAGAGAGTATTTTGGCGCAGTTCTTGAGATTTCAGCTTCAGAAGCCTCGGTTGAGGTAAAAAGAAAATGGGCAAAAAGGCCGGGAAGACGGGGAAGGCCAGGGGCAAGACGATCAACTATAGTCGTTGTCGTTGATGAAAATTATGACAATAACAATGACCAAGATATAAAACAAGATCAGGAAAGAAAACAAGATCAAGAGCGGATAAAAGAAGAGGAAAGGATAAATAAAGAAGATTGGTTTCGATAACCAAAAATAGTTCGATTGTACCTGGTGAAGGACGTCTGCTCGAATGTCTCGAAACACACGACAAACAAGTGCGCGGGCGTTGCAAGCAGGCAGTAAAGGATGTTGGGTTAAAATAAGCCCATCCGAGCCCGTTAAAATTCTTTTATGAATTTTTGCCTTTCGGCGATTAGTTCTCTATAAAAATGATATATGAAGAGCGTGGATTATCCTAAAGATTCCGCGCTTTTTATATTCAGGGATAACCACAGCGTTTAGAGGGTTGTTCTATCTCCGACATACAGCATTGGAGTAATCCTGCGATACCTGCAATAACGTCCAAGTATCAACTGCTTGATTTTTCGGTGATAACATAATATCGTATCACCAAACAATAGCGGTTGAACTAACTGCAATTTCGTCACGTTATCAAGCTCTTGATTTTCTATGATACTCTCAATGTATCTGCAATCCCAATAATTCTAACCTAAAAGCATATTATTGCATTTCATGACAGATAATTCAAAGGCAACTTTTTGTTCTATATATCTTGACATAAAGAATCTTGATGTTTATATTTTTGACATAAAGAAATTATTATGAACCTGTAAATGAACACGAGGGATTAATGAGCAAGGACCGAATTGAGAAGCTTTTGGAGCAATGGAAACGGGAGAGACCTGATCTCGACGCCTCACCGATGGGAATCCTCGGGAGGTTAATGATCCTCAGTCGTCTCGCAGACCGCGGCGTCGAAGAAGTTTTGCGGCCCCACAAACTGACGATTCAGGAGTTCGACGTGCTGGCCGTGCTAAGGCGCTGTGGTCCGCCCTTTCGGCAGTCAGTGGGCGTCCTCTGCGCCTACTCATTGCTTTCAAGTGGCGCTATGACCAACCGAGTCGACCGTCTTGAACAGAAGGGACTCATCCAGCGTAAACCCAACCCTGAGGACCGGAGAGGGGTGCTCGTGGCCCTGACGTCAAAAGGGCGCGAGCTGATTGACAGGCTCGTTGCAGAACATCTTCAGGAAGCGCACGAGCGCGTATCAGTGCTCTCCGCTAAGGAGTGCAGACAACTCGAAACTCTCCTCACGCATTTCTTGGCAGCTCTGCAAGATAAAGAGGAGATATGAGGGCAAAATTCGCGATCACTCTCTACACTGATATAATCAGCAAAAAACCACATCAACAACATTTGTTGAAGGAGGTTACCATGAAAAAATTACAAATAGTAATCGTTTTTTTATTGGCAATCATCGTATCTTCATGTTCAAATAATGGAAATAGCGAGCTACAAGCCAAAGTCAATGAACTACAAGCCCTTGTTGATGCTCATAAGGCAGAGCGAGCAGCCACAGCGAAACATCTGGAAATCTTTGATGAACTTGATCTGGTTGCTTTCAACAACCGCGACATGAAACGCATCAAGCAGATTCACGCCGATGATGTAAAGGTCTACAACCCCGATGGCACGATCACTGAACCAATGCC
>RCNB010002423.1_pt1 | contig 11440 bp, 9 predicted proteins | sample 2041321 | NCBI WGS metagenome assembly RCNB01 (sample SAMN09708232, study PRJNA481090) | Marine sediment metagenome, whole genome shotgun sequencing project.
AACATTTGAGTAATAAAGGTTATTGTTGAAGAAAATAAATACCACTTTTGTGTAATATTGGCAATATGCCTACAGAATAATCGATTCTGTAACCAATATTCATTGACCTTTTCCGCTGAATTCCGTAACTTTTGGTTTTATTTGAACACAAAAGACTTGGCCCTCTGGAAACGAATTTTTATTCCTGAAATGAAATTACAAGCAAAACCGAATAAAATCAGCCTTGTTGATGCCGCACTCGAGAAAATAGATCATTGTGTTGCTGCTGTCGAATCGTGCGAAGGCGAATTAACAAAAGATGGATACAGCCAATTGCGCGCGCAGTTAGGTCATCTAACGGATACACTTTACAGGGTAGGGGGGAAGCTGAGCGAGTCTACGTGAAAAACGACAAAGACGGGCAGTTGCCTGGACAGTGCGAGCACACAAACACAGCAAGAACAAAAAAAGACCGGAGAGCTTTCTTAACGGTGGGATCAGATATTCCTGAGCTGTTTCCAAAAAGGTATGTTTTGCTTAGGATGGGTAAATCCCCGACCTTCCAACACAATAACCATAAAAAGGGAGAAAATCAAGTTATGGATGGAAACTAGGCATTTTCCCCCGGACCAGGGTTATTTCCAGTTCTTCCCCGGAGGCGATTTTTCCCTCTTTGCCGCCGCACTGAGGACATGTAAATACAGTGGCCTTTATCCTGTCGACCCCGAACTCTATATTGCACCTGTCGCATTGTGCCCTAGCGGCTACAACCCCAATATTGAGTTCAGCCCCTTCGGCCATAGTGCCCTCTGATGCGGCTCTAAATGCAACGACCAATTCTTCCGGGATGACAGTGCAGTGGCTACCCATTCTTACATGGATGCGACTTATAGTGGAGACTCCATGCTTTTTGCTTTCGTTTTGTAGATCCTTGAGCAGACTATGTGCCAGAGAAAGTCCATTCATTGACTAATTCCCCCTAAAGCGTAGTCTGATACACGAATATTTGTTTTTATGTCATGATAGAAAGAGATTGTCAACAAGATATTGTAGCTTTGGGAAAGAAAAAATACAATATGTGGGAAACTTTTTGATATTGTTAATCATTACAAACTATCTCCGGGCTGGATCAAAGTGATCAAATGAATAAATTTTTAAGGGCACTTGTGGCAAATGAGAAAGGTGAATTCTTCGACCTGGATGGTTATGCTGCTGTGGGAATGGCCGGCTCAAAGCTGATTCCCCTTATTGAAGGTGAAACTATCAATATGCCCGCAGGGGGCGAGCACTTGTTCCTGCCTGAGCGAAGGCCTATTGTTTACAATATCGAATCGGGAGATTTTGAGATTCTAACTACAAACCCATATATTCCAAATGAGCGGGTATTTCCTTTAGCTGCTTTTAATGCCCCTGGTTATACGATTTGTCTTGTCAGCGCTTACGCCGAGGAACCAGCGGCTGTTCATCTACCACTTTTTTCCTACGGTGCTGTGGGATGGTGGAGGGGCGCTTTTAGGGTTGCAAGTTTTAGGGTGGATTGGGAAAGGCGGCAGGATCTGCGTCTCATGCCCATGGATATGGTAAAAGGGGGCATCAATAGGATCAGAAGTCTTATGCCTGCCAATAGGCTCAGGAGCCATCTTGAGACATGTGCCCTCAGGTACGGTTGTCCGGCAGCCAAGAATTTCTTTCTCCAGCGTTTTGAGGCACCTTTGCCTACTTCGACGCGTTGCAATGCAAGGTGTTGGGGTTGTCTTTCGTTACAGAAGGAAAGCCCTATTTCAAGCACTCAGGAGCGCATTGAATTTACTCCGGCACCAGAAGAGATTGCCGAGATTGCTATTCATCACATAAAAAACGTCCGACGTGCCGTGGTGAGTTTTGGCCAAGGATGTGAGGGAGAACCCCTGTTGGCAGCAGAGGTGATTGAGCCTGCTATACGTCTCATTCGTAAAGCGGTTGGGACAGAAGGGACTATCAATATAAACACGAATGCCAGTTTACCCTCTGTCGTCGAAAGACTTTTTCAGGTGGGGCTAGATAGCATCCGAGTTAGCATGAACAGTATGAGGAGAGTCTGTTACGATGCGTATTTTCGGCCAAAGGGCTACGAGTTTGGCGATGTCGTAGAGAGTATAGAGGTGGCAAGGCGATACAACAAATTCGTATCCATAAACTATATAAACCTTCCCGGTTTTACTGACAGCATAGCGGAGGTTGAGGCTCTCCTTGGTTTTCTCGACAACTATCCAGTCAATATGATTCAGTGGCGGAATCTAAATTTTGACCCAGTGCGCTATTGGCAAATCATGGGCGATTATAATCAAGAGTCCGAGCTGATCGGCATCCCTCAGGCTTTTGACAGGGTGCAGAGTGCTTTTCCGAGCCTGAAATCAGGATATTTCAATCCGCCGAAGGAAAAATTCAGGTCTTAGGAGGTAAGTAAAAATAAGTTGTGCAGATTGCGACGCAATTTTGTTCGTTTCCAAGGCGCATTAAGGTGCGCATAACAAGTTATGTTAGCCTTAATGTAACACAGAAAACGGACAAAAGGGCAAGCAAGATGAATAAGATATTTTTATTTGACGACTTAGACCTGACGGGGAGCTGTTTGGCATGGAATTTGATTGCTGATAGGACAGCAATCGTAAGCAGGAATATTATGGTTTGTTGTAAAGAAACAGATTCTCCGTTGAGAGGCAAAAAGTGAAAAAGGATAATGAGACAATGAATATCTTCGCCAAAATGATGGTGTTGGTCTTGGTAATAGGCTTCTTTTTGGTTAGTTGTAGTTATCAACAAAAAATTGTTCTTGAGCCTGTTGGCCTGCCTGAATACATCTATAAGCGGCCATTGGAAAACGATTATGTCGGGGCCAATGTGGCGGTATTTAACTTCATGGCTCCTCCTTATGCTGGGACTATGGGAAGAGTTGCCTCCGAATGTCTGTACGAGGCATTGCTAAAAAGCAGCATATTCGAGAGTGTAACGTATGAAGCTGAGGTTTCGGATATGCGGACAAAAAGACTTATGGATATCGCCAACAATAAAGGCTACGAACTCATCATAACGGGTGATCTGCTTTATTACTTTGAAGGAAGTCTTTATTATCCATCCCGCGTTGATGAACGTATTCGCGTAATTGATGTAGATACGGGAAAAATACTTTGGTACGCTAAGGCAATAGATATTGGCCCTTGCGCACCCAATGTCGACTTCCTGGTTGTGGAGGGTTATGGAATGTCTGCTCCCTCGACGAGGGAACTTTTTCAAAGGAATGCGCAGAAGTTTTGCAAGATGCTTTTCAGGCGATCTTTTCCAAATATGTATGCTGCGGTTCAGAGGCGTGAAGATGAGGACAAGAAACCTTCTTTGGTTGAAACGGATGTGATCGATTACAGTGCAAATAAGCTTCTTTTTGAGGGACCGGTTAACGAAGATGAGCCTATAATAGTTTTAGCCAAGGAATCTAATAGAGATACAAGACCGAGGAATGGCGAGAACTTGCCAACCAGACATAGGGTCTTGGAGGAAGAAAGCTCTCAGAAAGAGCGTTTACTCCAAGAGGCCGAAGTGCGTACGGAGCATGCGGAGCGACAGAGGTTTTTGACGGAATGCATTCACTTTGAGTTTGATAAAGCAAGACTCCTTGCTAAGGCTAAGGAAATCCTCCGACGCAAGGCTGAGTGGTTGAAAGACCATCCGGACATCTTTGTGAAGATTCAGGGCCACTGTGATGAGCGGGGTACCGATGAGTTCAATATGTCACTTGGCGCACAGCGCGCCCGTAGCGCTAAGAGATATCTTGTCAATCTGGGAGTGGCGGCTAAACGACTGGTTCCAGCCAGCTTTGGGGTAAAGAAACCGTTGGATCCAGGTCACAGTGAAACAGCATGGGCCAAGAACAGACGGGCTGAGTTCCTAATAGCGGACAAGTAGATGGCGTCCCTACTTTAGCCTACGATAACCTCATCGAGGCTGCGTTTTGGTACGTGGTGAACATTCCGGCTATCGCGCCAGTATTTGATATTTTCATCTGTTTTCACACTGTCTATAACAACAGTTTCTTTAGGTTTGCCGATGGCAAGAACTAGTAATATTTTCAGGTCATTAGAAATAGACATGGCCTTGTGCAGCTCTTTGCGCTTGACAGCGCCAATTATGCACCCGCCTAGGCCTTTTTCTGTAGCACCAAGCAGAATCGTCTGGCAGGCTATGCCATGATCACAGTCGACCGATTTTGCAATAGTCGTATCTTGTAGGACGATAATGTAAGCAGGGGGCTTCTCACCTTCCTGTGGCCCTTTCCAGTCTTTCAGATAGGCTGCCCACGCAAGATGATCAAAAATAAGGGCATTTCTCTCAGCATCACAAGAAAGTATATACTTTAGTGGTTGGAGATTGGCGGCTGAAGGGCAGTAGCGTGTAAGTGCTACAAGTTTCCTTAAGGTTTGGAGTTCTACTGATGCTTCCTGGTAAAACCTTCGGTAACTTCTGTTATTTTTCACAAGCTCGGCAAACATACTGCCCTCTCTTAAGGCCGGTCCGGCCCGGAACTATTGCAGAGTTGGTGATCTATTCATTGCCCCTAAGTCGTCAAGTGAAAACAACTTATATACACTTGCTTGTCCTTTTGTCCGTTTTCTGTGTTGCATTAAGGCTAACATAACTTGTTATGCGCACCTTAATGTGCCTTGAAAACGAACAAAATTGCGGCGCAATCTGCATAACTTATTTTTTACTTGCCTTCTAAAAGGTTGGCAGGGAGTAGACATCAAATTCCTCGTCAGCCACAAAAAGGAATTCTCTCTTTCCACTAGGACTAACTGAGTCATCGGTGCCTTTGATGTGATAAAGCCTAGCGTTAAAGTAACCATCTTGCGGAGTCCCAGGGCTTTCACTGTCGGCAGTGATTTTGGCCCTGACACCGGGAGACAGAGTAAAGACCGGAGGGCGCGGATTTGCGCCGGTATCTACAGTACCTATTTCGGGCCCGTCACCTGGGTTGTGCGCATAAACAACATTTTCGAGGCTGACAAAATTGTCCCGAACGATTGTTATCAAGTTTCTGCCGTCGGATATGGCCATGATGTCTGAAGATCTGGTCTGTAAATCTAATGCGAAGGTAAATGCCATTTGTGCCAAGATGCCGAGCACAATGATGACCATGAGAAGTTCTATGAATGTGAAACCGCGGTTATTTCTAAGTCTTTTCAAATTGCCCTACTCCCTTTACTGGCCAATCATTGGATTAGTTTGATACCGGTTCCCAAGTCCCGTTGACACAGATGCTGGAAACATCTTTAATTTTTGGATATTGCAGATTTCCAAAGCCCAAGGTGCCGTGTTTGCCTTTCCATATCAGGCAATTGGCACTAAGCTTAGAAGTCGTGCTCCTTGCCCCTTTTTGTTTTTCTGTTTTATGGGCCTTTTGTTCCGCTGGTTCAGGAGTGCCACGAGGCCTTTTCATCTTAACCCAATTATCAAAGTGGTAAACGGATACGAGATCTTTTTCAGGGTACTGGACGTTTCCAAATCCAACGGCGCCCCCCTTATCTTTCCAAACTAGGTACTGATGGCCAAACTGTGAGGCGAGTGTTTCGAGTGATTTGCTTTTCTTACCCTTTGCTACCTTTTTACTCACTTTTTCCGCTGTTATCGGAGGTCTCTTCATTGTTATCCAACCACCAGGTTGAAAGACAGAGTCAAGGTCTTTTGTGGGATACCGGGTATTTCCAAAACCAACAGTTCCCTGTTTGTCTTTCCACACTAGGTACTCATTTCCAAACTGCGAGGCGATTGACTCGGGCCGATTTTTCTTTTTGGTGTAAATGCTTTTTTCTCCTTTGTCTTTTCCGCTTGGCAGAGGGTTTTCTATCCTTATCCAACTGCTCTCTTGGAAGACTGCCTCAAGGTCCTTTTCAGGATATTGAATATTTCCAAAGCCTACAGTGCCACCTTTGTCTTTCCATACCAGATAGTTTTTGTCAAACGTTGATGCAAGCATCCCAGGATCTTTTTTTCCTGTAGGCACTGTTTGACCAATCGATTCTTCTCTCTTTTGTGAAGGCATCTTGATATTATACCACTGTCCAACAGCATATATGGACAGATTCTTTCTGTCAGGGTACTGAATATTGCCAAAACCGAGGATACCATTTGTCTCTTTCCACACCAAATATCTCCGGCTAAGTACTGCTTCTATGTGTGAATTGGTTTCAGATTCTCCTAAGGAAACAATTTCGGGGATAAGAGTGGAAATAATTCTTTCCTCATGTTCTTCAGGCAAAGATACCGATTTGACACCTATTTGTCCAAATCGAAGGGCATTGAAAAACTCTTCTCTGGCCAAGGCGAGTTTTGATTTAGTCGACAGTTTTCGTTCTTCGGGGCCGGCCCTATCGGGCCTTTTTAGTAATTTTGCCCTGGTGACAGGTGTTGGGCTTGCGACCATGAAGGGTTTTTCGGCTTGGGGTTTAAGCCTGTTGTCAACGAAGGCCACCACCCTTCTGTCGTTTATGACTGTAGTCTTGCTCAGATAAAAATCGACTCCTTTGGGTTCGTAATACCAGTCAATCTCAGTCAGGAAAGGTTTATTTCTGATATATGTGGGGTAGAGATCCATGAGATTGGAAGGATATGAACCTTTGTCTTTGTAATATGTTTTGAGGGCTTTGCCGACCTCGGTCAGACCGGTCCTGGGACTCTTTTTGGCAATTTCCACGATACGCTTGTATCTTTTTTGTCTATATTCCTGTGAGTCGGTTTCCTTATTATGGGCCCTATAGACCATGAATCCGCCCCAAAAGACGATGGCAATTACAACGGCTATGATGTATTTTTTATTCATGGAGGCGGTCCATTAATGATCCTCGGTATTTATGAATGGGTACTAACTAGAAAGATTTAAGCAAATTTGATGCCAGATATTGTTCCTTGACATAATGATATGGTAGTAAGTATGTAATATGGCCATGTTAAATTATTGGTGTAGGAAATTGTTGAGAGAATTGAGGGTGTTTTGAGAGAAGCCTTTACGCATTGGCCAGGGCGGATTTTCCTACTGGTACTCCTTTTGGCTGTGGTTGGGTTATTTGCGGTTACACCACTATTTTCCAAGCCCGTAATCATTATGGGGTGGATTACCTTGCCGTTTGCCGCCGGCATTGCTTTCCTTTTCATTTGGCTTTGTGCTTGTCTTATTTATTGTTTCAGGTATTGGCCTTTTCGTTAAGCGCAAAGCTTTGTGGAAATCCGGCAATTGCTGCTTAGGGAGCAATAGTGATCACATTTGTTTTGGCTTTCTTTGGGATAGCTGTTTTGCTCTTGGCTGTCTATGGCTATAAGGTTTCGGCTAAGACAGCGGAAGATTACATGCTTGCAGGCAGAGGTATCGGCATTGCAGTCATGTTTTTCTTTGCCCTGTTTGCCATTTCGAGTGTGTGGACCTTCTATGCATATCCGAGTATCCTATACCGACACGGCCCGGGCTTTGTATATTTCATATGGGGCTGTGTTGCCGGCTTTGTCATCTTGTATATGTTTATCGGCCCCAGGCTTTGGGCTGTATGTCGGTTGAATCGGTTCCTGTCACCAATTGAAGCTGTGGCTGCCAGGTACGAGTCTCCCAAATTAAGGTTAATAATATCAGCTGTACTCCTTGGCTCCATCATTCCCTATATTGCAGATCAATCTCTAGGTGTCGGGCTAGGCCTGGAGGCCTTGCTGGGGTTTCCTCCGTTTGTAGGTATTCTTTATATCTCTGTGCTCTTGATTTTCATTGTTATGTTAGGCGGTATGCGGGTTACTGCATGGGTCAATGTCCTTCTTGGTATATTATACACTGTTACATTCTTGGGGTCCCTTCTGTTTGTCATGAAAACGGTCTTGCCGGGCGGTCCTTCGCAGGCTGTGGCAATCCTTCAAGAAAACGCCCCTGAATTGCTTACCACACCAGGCCCCGAGGGGTTGTTTGCGCCGGGTGTTACTTCAATTGTATTTCTGGTCGGCATACTGGCCTTTTCCTGGCCTCATGTGGTCATTAGCACCATGACTGCTCAGGACAAGACCATCTTCAAGTGGATGCCCATACTTGCCCTGATAGTAGCAGGTATGTTCTTTTACACGGTCCCGTTTATCTGGGGTTCCCTGATTGCCCCTGCTATCAGTCATATGCCGGGCAGTCTCGTTCCGCCCGTTTCCGGAAAGGATGCTGATATCATTATTCAAATGATTGTCAGTACTTATCTTCCCCCATGGTTTTCTGCTTTTGTACTTATGGGTGTCATCGCAGCTGCTATTTCTACAGCAGCGGTTCAGCTGATGACGGCAAGCATCATAGTAGCCAGGGATATCATCCACGGCGTTTTTGTCCCCAATAGCAGTGATGAATTTCTGATTCGTACAACGAAACTTGCTGTTATAGTTATTGTGCTTTTCAGCATGCTCATTGCTTACTGGTATCCTGTCGAACTGGCGCAATATCTACTTGGAATTGCTATTCCGGGGTTTGCTCAATGGGGGCCATGCATGGTGGGCGGTATTTTGTGGAAGCGAGCCACGAGACAGGGAGCGCTGGCCGGGATTGTCGCCGGTACGGTCTATCTGATTGCAGGGTTTATCTGGCGACCCTTGTTGTTGGGACTCCATCCGGCCATTCCGACACTCTTGATCAACATCGTGCTTTTTGTGGCGATCAGCTTTTTTACAGACCCGCCAAGTGAGATTGTAAAACGGGTATTTTTTGATGAAGTGGAAGATTTTCTCTCGAAAAAAGCGTAAAGACGAGTGGCGACTTATCTATAACCCCGAGGGCAAGATCGTTGATCTCATTGCCTTGCCCGGGGCTGTAATAGAGGGCCGGCTTGCAGGGCGCTATCTCATGTCATCCAGTGTGACAAAAGGTACCGTGATTATTTCGGGGGTATCGCAGAAAGGGATATTGGCAGGAGTTGATGTTGCGGTGGACCACAAGGCGGCCTCAGAAAATAGCGTAGAAATAGCCTATCAGCCCAGATCAGGCAGGGCAAGTCTTCGTCCCGCAGAGACAATCAATTTTGAAGAAATGATGCTTGAGGCAAAGAGTGATTTTGGTCCAGTTTTAAGGGGTCCCGACGACCTTGCTTGTATCCTATATACTTCCGGTACAACGGGTTTGCCTAAGGGTGTAAGGCTGACTGTAGAAAATTTTGTCTCCGAGCAACAGGCCACAGAACAGGCACTTGATGTAACGACGGAAGATAAGATCATTGGGGTCTTGCCCTTCTTCCATGTCTTTGGGCTTTCAAATGTCTTCCACTTGGCATTGGTCCATGGAGCGAGCATAGTGCTTATTCCTCAGTACAGTCCTGGTAATCTCCTCAAGACAATCACTAAGCACCGACCGACGTTGATGGTTCTCATTCCGACCATGTTTGGCCATCTACAGGTCCTCTTGGAACGAAAGAAAAAGGGCCTTCCGGACAGCATCCGAGTGTGCGTATCAGGTGCGGCCCCTTTGCCTAGAGAGACTATTGAAATCTTTGAAAGGGCTTCTGGGTGCAGGGTCTTAGAGGGGTACGGTTTGACCGAAACAGTTTCCGCCTGCTGCCTTAATCCGATAGAGGGCATTTCCAAGCCGGGTTCCATAGGCTTGCCACTTTCCGGGTTTGAAATGAAGGTCGTCGATAAAAATGGCAAGAAACTGCCATCTGGGGAAGTTGGAGAGATTGCTGTCAGGGGAGATGCGGTTAGTCGGGGTTATTACAACCTTGAGGGACAAACGCGTCAGTCCTTTATAGACGGCTGGTTTCTTACCGGAGATATGGGATATAGGGACCAAGACGGCTTTTTCTTTATAACAGATCGCAAGAAGGAGATCATTATCAAGGGCGGACTAAACATCTCCCCAAGGGAGGTCGAAGATGTCCTTTCCCAACATCAAGCGGTAAAAGATGTTGCGGTTATTGGCAGAAAAAAGGGGGAGCGGGAAGAGATCGTAGCATTTGTTACTACAAAGAAAAAGATTTCTAAAAAGGAACTTACAGGTCTTTGTAGGTCGGTGTTGTCGAATTTCAAGATCCCAGACGAGATCTGTTTTGTTGACGTTCTTCCCATGAGTATAACAGGCAAGGTATTAAAAAAGGAACTAGCAGAAGATTACCAGGATGAACGCAGAATCGAACAAGATGAAAATGGATCTGGTTAAAGCTGTTGAGAGTTGGGCAATATCCCAACCGGATTTGGTTGCACTCTACTTTGAGGAAAGGGCGGTTACTTACAAGGACCTTAATGTCAAAGCCAATCGTATGGCAAATGGCCTTCAAGGACTCGGCGTTGAAAGGGGAGACAGAGTTGCCATTATGCTTCCGAATATCCCGGAATTTGTCTATTCCTTTGTCGGCATCCTAAAACTTGGGGCTGTGGCTGTACCTTTCAACACCTTATATAAGGGTGGAGAGATCCGACACATCCTAAGAGATTCAGGTGCCAAGGTCCTTATTGCATTAACCAATTTTGCCCCAATGATAAATGAGATCAGGTCGGAACTTCCCGCACTGGAGCAGGTGATTCTAACCGGGGAACGCAACCTCATTTTTGCCCATCCTGAAAGCACGGCCTTCATTCAATTGGTTGTTCCAATCGACCTCATCAGTGATGTTGATGCGGCTTATGAAAAGATGGGGCATATCTTATTGGATATTGTAAAGGAGTTTGGTGTTGAGAATGTCTGGTACAAGCACCGGGGAAGTGTCCGCGTGGGGGGAGACAAGATTGCAACGTTTGTTATCTCGCAGGTGGAAACAGTAAGGGTGATAAATGTAGTACTCTTCCTTGCTGCCATGGATACCAGGGATTTCCTGCGCGTGGTGTGGGTACCCCCGGAAATAAGAGACAAGGTCGTAGAGCCCATGACATCAGTAGAACAAGAGGCCGGCAAGAGGCCTAGTTGGGAAGAGGTCAAAACGACAGTCACGGATGCCTTAAAGCGGGAATTCGAGATAGAGATCAAAGAGGGCGCAATGGTTAGAGATGAGCTATTTGGTTATGAGAAGCTTTGTTCTTTGGCTGGTAAGGTGCGATAAGAGATCTGGACTGCTAATAGTAGCAAAAAAACCTATGTGATTTGTGGTGCAGTTGCACCATCGAAGGGTCTGCGAACTTAAAAAGAGACTAAGCAAGCTGAATGAAGCTAGGCGAAGATATTGGTGACTTCTGGGTGAGGTGAATTCCATGCCTCACCACTAACAGAAATAGGAACTAACCTGTTACCAACTCAAGCGGGAGGCTTTACCAACCTATTTGATAGGTATCGTATGCTTGGCCACACTAAAACAGCCGTAAATGGCGTCCTCTGTTCTGCGATTAAGATGTGCAAACTGGCAATGCATCCCCCGATCACTATAGCTTACTACCTGAGCCGGCACCTGAATCATATCATCCTCGGTTGGTAGCTTTATAGTTAATCGGATTAATTGACCGG
>RCNB010002424.1_pt1 | contig 11439 bp, 12 predicted proteins | sample 2041321 | NCBI WGS metagenome assembly RCNB01 (sample SAMN09708232, study PRJNA481090) | Marine sediment metagenome, whole genome shotgun sequencing project.
TACTTCTCAGTTTATTGTATAATTTAGGCCACTCATCACCTAAGAGCTCATTGTTTGCTGTTACTTTCGCACTATAGTCAGCACTATTTTTTGCAGCCGCTGCTACCATATAAAACTCACCCCTGGTTCCGAAACCACTTTTGTAAACCCTGTAATAGAATTTCGAGCCTTTACTAGCAAATAAATTTGTTATGGCTTCCATATTCTTTTTTACCATAGCCCGGTTGCTGGGAGTAATATGGAAATAGAAGAATTTACGATAATTTTCACCTTCAGGTGTTTGCGTTATGCCTTCTGGCATGTACGACAGTGCCTTGTCTAAATGTATGATATAATCCTGTTCAACATCATAACATTCATCCATTCGGTTAAACATATTGGAAAAAGCCTCTTTACCCATTTTTTCCATCAAAGTTTTGAAAATGGGTTTGTCTATTTCCGCCATATTTGCAATAGGGGATACCCAGAGATAGCGGTCATCTTCTGTACTGGTAACTATGGTACTAATTTCCTGAATGTTATGTTTTTTTAGGTTCTCTGTAAATTCTTTGCAAATTGATTCGTAGTCGGCTACCTTAGAGGGTTTTACTACATCCTCATGTACCCAATATGCCTGGGAATTACTCTCTTCCTGCGCAAGGCCTATCGCCCCGGTAAGTAATAGTAAAAATAAACTTGTTAATCTTGTCTTTAATGTTCTCATTGTTGATTCAATTTTTGTTAAACTAATTAATATATTGGTTTTAAATTATTCAAGCACAGGTGATGTAAGGGTATAACCCAGTTGTTGCAGCATGTCGAGTTCGTTATAATAGACGTCTTCCTTATATAATTTACCTTCCTCCGTGAAGTAAAGGTGGGAAAGCCCTTGTATCTTAACTTTTTTACCCGTAGCCCGCATCTCACCAAATACTCCTGTGTTACTGCCAGTGCATTCCCAATTCATAAATATGTTGTTGCCTTCAATATACGCATCACTGTATTCAATCTTTAGGTCAGGAAAACCTGTAAAAAATACATTCATGTGCGCCGCCATTTCATTTTCATTCCCGGCAACATTGATACCATTGAGCATTCTAACAAAATCCTTCGAAACCAGTTCATTCAATTTGGAGACATTTTGATCATTCCAGCACGAATCAATAAATACATTTAAATTATTGGAAAGTTTATCGTTCATAGACAATTCTGCACTTTTGTTCTCTGTCTTGCATGCCGTAATTACAACTAACAAAATAAAAATACTAACAACAGATTTGGACATAATTTTCCACACAGATTACCCGATAAGTGTTAATTATACCTATGCGGTACGCTAAAGACGCAATATAGTTGCATAAATAAAAGCATGAACGGACGAACAGCCCTATTTACTGTCCGAATGTCTATTTTCACTTAGCGAAGCAATTTTTATGTTATAATTTGTATATTTAGAGAATTACGTCCCCCCATCGATTATTTATAAAATATCATGGTAAGCCGATTTTTAACGGTTTTTGTTTTCTTCATATGTTCATTTTTGAGCCCTAAAATTCTTCAGTCCCAAATTATAGACTTTCAAGGTGAAAATTCCTACAATAGAGTATTTGTTGATACAGATAATTTTGGTATTTCCTATCTCGACATCCTTGAGCGCGCATACCCATTAAGCAAACCAGATTCCATCCAATTCAATATTCTAAATGACCTTGCCTATTACTGGCATACCAGGAATTTAACAAAGGCCTTAAATTTTACAAAGGAAGGCTTACAATTAACCCGTAAAAAGAAAGATACCTTATGGGAAGGCAGGTTTCAAATTACGGAGGGGGCTATTCTTTTAAGGATGGAAAAATTAGATAGTGCGCGATTTGTTTTAGAATCCTCAATGAAAAAAGTTTTGGAGAAAGACTTGCCATTGGTCTATACTCAGTTGGGATATGTATATGAGAGACAGGGAAAACTAGATAAGGCGGCCGATATTGCAATGGAAACCCTGCTTTTAGGAGATCAATTAAAAGATAAAAGAGCAATGGCCGTTGCGTTTAGCGATTTGAGTAATTTATTTTGGAAACAATCGCGCTTTGAAAAGGCTTTGGAATATGGATTAAAGGCATTAGTTCTTTTTGAAGAAAGAGGATTAAACGACCTGGATTATGATTTTACACTATATGTAGTTGGGAATTGTTATCTGGCGCTTAATAAACATGATGAAGCTCTTAATTATTATGAACATTCTATAGCAATTGGTGAGCGATATGGCTTTTATAATAATTTATGCGATGTATATATTTCTATGGTATATCTAAAGGCCTATCTAAACGATTTTGATGCAGCAGATCTGGCAGGTGAAAATGCTGTAAAATATGGGCAATTGTTGGATAATAACTTTATGTTAATGCGTTCCTGGTTGTCTATAGGTAAATTGCAAAACCTGCAGGGAAAATACATTTCCGCAATTGAGAGTCTTGAGAGAAGTATTCACATTGCCACAGATGATTTCGGAGATGATTTTTATCTAAGTCAGGCCTATGAAGCATTGGGTAAGGCTTATGCAGGTAATCACAATTACCGAGAAGCATATCAGGCCTATGCAGAGTATGATAAACTTAAAAAGGAGATATTTACGGCCGAAGCAGATCAGCATATTTCATTATTACTTACCGAGTTTGACGTAGCTCAAAAAGAGAGTACTATCATAGTCCAGGAGAATCAAATTAAAAAACAAAGATCAACGCAGACGCTAATGATTCTTATTGGAGGGCTATTGCTTATGATTTTATTACTCCTATATAATAGCATAGAAACTAATAAAAAGAAAAACAGATTGCTTAAAAAGCAAAATGACGAAAAAGAATTTTTACTAAAAGAAATACACCATCGTGTAAAAAATAATTTGGAAGTTGTATCCAGTTTATTATCCCTGCAATCTGAACAGGTAGGGGATTCAAAGGTGGCCGACGCTATGCATAAAAGTCAACTTCGGGTTCATAGTATGAGTATGGTTCATCAAAAACTTTATCAGGGTCAAAGTTTTTCATCTATTGAAATGAGGGAATATTTTAAGAGCCTGGGAGATTATATTGTAGATATTTACGGAGCTTCAGAAAGAGTACATATTGAATGTGAGATGAAGGAACTGGAATTGGATGTTGATACCGCTATTCCAATTGGTCTTATAGTGAATGAGTTGTTTACCAATGCTCTAAAATATGCTTTTCCAGATAATCGTGAAGGACTTATAAAGATTAGTCTTATAGAATCGAGGAATCAGTTACACCTCGAAGTGTCAGATAACGGTATAGGGAAAAACTATCATGAAAAGATGGAAGGTACAGGCTTTGGCACTCAATTAATTGAATTACTTACCAGACAATTGGAAGGTAAAATGTCCTTAAGTGTTAAGAAGGGAACGGCAGTTTCTTTTGAATTTCAAAACCATAAAGCAGCTTAAATATGGATAAGTTAATTAGAATTTTAATAGTGGAAGACGATATGATTATCGCAGCGAATCTTTCATTACAATTAACAAAGTTAGGTTACGAAGTTATTGGTATTGTGTCCAGGGGTGAAGACGCAATTAGTAATGCAAACCAAAATAAACCTGATATCATTTTGATGGATGTTAATCTTAAAGGTGCTATAGATGGCATAGATGCAGCTATTGCTATTCATCTGCAAAATGAAATACCCATAATATATTTAACTGCCAATAATGATGACGGCACTTTTTCCAGGGCAAAAGAAACGCAACCTTATGCTTTTATTTCCAAACCGTTTAATAAATTAAATATTCAGCGAACGATTGCACTGGTTGTTGAGAAAATCAAGGATAGCGGAAGTATAAAACAATACGAGGTTCAAACTAATTTACAGGTTTTACCAGATCGAATTTTTGTTAGGCATAATGGAAAAATGGTCAAAATATTATTAGACCAAATTCTTTATATTGAGGCTGAAAGAAACTATTGTAATATTATAACCGAAATAGGTAAATATCTTGTTGTAAGTACTTTAAAAACAATTGAAAATGAATTAAAAGATAGTTGTTTTATACGAGTCCACAGGTCATTTATCGTTAACATATGTAAATTGGATATTGTAGCCGATAGTCATCTCGAGATAGACAGAAAGGTTATTCCAATAAGTAAGTCGTACAAGGAATTTTTACTTGGAAGATTGCACACCATTTAACGGTTAAAAAAAGAACTTTCTTCAGCTATAAACTTACTTATTTAAATCTTTTTTGCTTGTGCTTTTTTTCATAGCCTCTACAATGGCATGCCCGCCACCGGTATCTCGTTTTTCTAACTCCTCGATTATTTTGGGATGGTCGTGTTCCCGACCTTGCGATAACTTATAAGCTGCCTGTATTTCCTTGATTTCAATCTCAAAACCTATAATGCCATTAACTTGCCTGAGAGTATTCTTAGACAAATTATTCAGGGACATGGGATTTTCTGATTTTCGCTCATATTTGTTTACCAGTTTATGAAGAGAAGCCATCAGGGACTTCTTGTCCTGAACTTTTAATAATCCGTAGATATGTACTGCAATATAATTCCAGGTAGGTACTTCTTCTTCTGCATACCAGGATGAAGAAACGTAAGTGTTTGGCCCGTTAAATATGCAAAGTACATCCTTGTCTTCAACAAAATATTTCCATTGTGGATTTGCTTTTGCAATATGACCTACCAGGATATCATTCCCATTACTGTCCTTATCTAACTCCAGTGGGATATGAGTGGCCCAAGGCTTTCCGTTTATATGGTTTATCAAAATGCCAAAAGAATTATTTATAATGAATTCCTTAACTTCTTTAAGGTTCTCATTTTTGTAGTCTTGTGGAATATACATTCACTTGCTTATTTTGTTACCCAAATGTCGCCAAGGTCGGCAGTCAAAAAATTAATCGGATTGCTAAAGAAAAATGCTTAGGACAATCACTCAATTAGAATATGCTTTAACTATGGACGATACATCGTCATATTTTTTCCATTTTTTTGGGCGATCAAAATCCTGATCGGAAACCAAAATCATAGCGTTAGGATATTTTTCCTTTATCACTTTCCAGGTGGTATCTTCCCATTTGGAATTGTCCAATTTTTGAAGCTTCACTCCCTTTAAGGCACCGGATACAGCCTCGTCAATAAGCGGCCACCAAAGACTTTCGGTCTCTCTGTCCCATAGTATAAATCCATCCAGACCATCCCAGACCTTAGGGTCAAAATAAGTATAGCCACTCACTGCAAAAGTGAATTCCTTGTCGGCATAGGTTCTTTTGTAAATTCCGCCAAGATCCGCTAAAATACAGTATGCGGCAAATATAGGTTCTCCGTCCAAGACATCATTTACAACTTCATGCCGCGTTAAGTCACGTACAGAATATGCCTTGACATCATCAGCTGCATGAGCTACAATAAATCTGTCTGTATCTGACCATTTGGTTTTGGCACTTTCCAAGGATTCAAATTTCGGAGTCAAAAGAGCTGGAAAACGCTCCCTGCCAAGACCATAATGAAACTGCATTGGCTTTAAATCCAGATTATTGATAATAAAATGTTCTGAATCAAATTCTCCGCCATAAAGCATCTGATTACCATTTTCTTCAAAAAACTTACCATTTTCCAAAGCACTTGGACGTTGCGAATTGCCTTTTAATAATACCAGGCATATTAAAATAAAGTACAATTTTTTCATTTTCTTATACATTTGGGTTCTGTCTCTGTATGGATAAAGTATCTAAAATACAATTAGTCAGGCAAAAACTACAGTTCAGTAAGTCTTTTTTATTTAGGGACGGGTTTTGGATCATTTTTGTACCATAAACCTTTAAAACTCCAAAAAATGAAAAACACTTTATTACTAATATCCTTCTTTATAGGGTTATCCGTATTTGGACAGGATAAATATACCAAAGGGATGCAACAGGCATTTTCACTTTGGGGAGAGGAAAAGACAACAGAAGCCTCCAATCTTTTTGAACGAATTGCGATGGCGGAAATGGATAATTGGTTGCCATATTATTATGTTGCTCAGGTAAATACCTTACGCTCGTTTGGCGAAACAGATAAAGAAAAGATAAGTCAACAACTAGAAAAAGCGCAGGAATCTATTGACCTTGCTATGGCCATATCGCCTGAAAACCCCGAAATACTAATACAGCAGGCAATGATCCATACTGCTTGGATAGCCTTTGATGGCGCCACCTATGGAATGACCCTCTCAGGGGAAAACGTTGCTATTTATACAAAGGCATTGGGCCTGGCCCCCAATAATCCAAGAGTGGTTTTGTCTAAGGCTGAATGGGACATGGGTTCTGCCAAATACTTTGGAAAAGATACCACACCATATTGTAAAGACGTGGCGTGGTCATTAGAACTTTTTACTAACTTTAAACCTGAAGGACCTTTTTATCCTAACTGGGGAAAAGAAAGAGCTGTAATGATCCTCAATAATTGTGATAATCAGAAAGTTAATAAATAATTAAGGCTTTAAATAATGAGATATCTGTTTAAGACATTTTTAGTAGGTGTATTTATTGGGCTGGTCTTATCTGTCATTTTTGTTGGTATTGAATTCTTTGCAAACGGTTCAGTTCAATTTGATAGAGAATTTTTCATAGGTGTGGGTTATAATCTACTTTATGCCGTAATACTGACCATTATTAACAGTGCTTTTTTTGATTATTTAAATCACCGGGTGGTTTGGAAAAAATACGGCAGGTACAGACTGGTTATTGGAGCTTTTGGTGGAGTTATTTTAACTATGGTTGGCATTCTTTGGATAAGAATATTGATTCGGATGGGGTTTGAGGGTGCTAATTGGGAGGAATTTCTCGCAGGAGAAAGGACTATCCATTACCTTATAGCACTAATAATTACGATTGTAATCACTATTTTTTTTCATGCGCTTTACTTTTACAGGGCTTTACAGGATAAAAAGGTCAAGGAGCAAAAGATAATTGCAGGGACGGCTTCCGCAAAGTTTGATGCTTTAAAGAACCAGCTAGATCCTCATTTCTTATTTAATAGTCTTAATGTACTTACAAGTTTAATTGAGGAGGACCCTGATCAGGCACAAAAATTTACTACATCTCTATCTAAAGTATACAGGTACGTTCTGGAACAAAAAAACAAGGACCTGGTAACCGTTGACGAGGAACTTCAGTTTGCTAAAACATATATACGATTACTAAAAATGAGATTTGAAGACAGCATTGTCTTGGATATTCCCGAAAAGTGCAGTAATCCTGAAGCTATGATAGTGCCGCTTTCCCTGCAACTTTTGCTGGAGAATGCGGTTAAACACAACGTCGTTACCAGTACAAGACCTTTGCATATTAAAGTTTTCGAAGACGGGGAGTCACTTGTTATTCAGAATAATTTGCAAGAGAAACAGGTGGTCAAGAAGAGCAGTGGGGTAGGCCTCAGGAATATTCAACAACGGTATAGTATCCTTTCGGACAAGGAAGTTCAAATTAAAAAGACTTCGAAGGATTTTACAATCTCATTGCCTATGCTTACCAAGATGGTTAGTATGAGGGAATCACAGCAACTCTATATCAGTGATAAGAGATATCAAAAAGCTAAAGAACGAGTAGAGGCAATTAAAGGTTTCTATGGAAATCTTACTGCATATTGCATTGTAATCCCTTTTTTGGTTTGGTTAAATTTTAGGTCAACAAGTTTTCCATGGGCAATCTTTCCTGCGCTGGGATGGGGTTTTGGGCTTTTAATGCACGGAATTGAGGCTTATGGTTATAATCCTTTATGGGGGAAGAACTGGGAGGAAAAGAAGATAAAAGAATTAATGGATAATGATGAGTTTTAGGAAGGGATTCGGTCAATTCAAAATTACAATTCATCGGTTTAATAATACGATTGAGAAACTTAAATTTAGAAGGTTGTCCAACATTTCGGAATTTTGATTTGTAATTAATAACAGAATCATTTACAAAACAGGAATCATGGAAAACAATAGAAAAGAAGCCGGTTATTTAAGGGCAAAGGAACAAGTAAAAGCTATTAGGGAATTTTATGTTAGTGTTATTTTATACTGCATAATTATCCCTGTTCTAATATGGATAAATTATCAGACTACAAGCTTTCCCTGGGCGGTTTTTCCGGCTCTTGGCTGGGGCTTTGGCTTGGTAGTTACGGGTATGGCAGCCTATGGAATTAATCCTTTGTGGGGGAAGGTATGGGAGCAAAGAAAAATACAGGAATTAATGAACAAGGGTGGTTTTTAAACTATTCTGAAACCGAATCCCTAAGGTGCCCATTTTTGGGACAGCATTAAAATATAAATAACTATTAACAAAAATATCATGGAAGATTTAAATAAAGAAACTAAATACCTTAGAGCAAAAGAACGTGTAGATTGCTTAAAGAAATTTTATGGAAATTTAGTATCGTATACACTAGTAATTTCTTTTTTGGCGATAATAAACTACTATACGAATGAGTGGCGGTATATGTGGTTTTTATGGGCAGCATTCGGATGGGGAATTGGGATAATTTTTCACGCCATCAAAATCTTTAATTTAAATCCTTTTTTTGGCAAGGATTGGGAAGAGCGCAAGATTAAGGAGATCATGCGGGAAGATGAACATCAAAACAGATGGGAGTAGGCTATTTATAGATAATTATAAAAAATAAAATACAAATGGAAATTGACAATAATAATAAGCTGGAAAGGGCTAAGAAGAGAATGCAAGAGATAAAAGGATTTTATATACATTTGGCTGTTTACATAGTGATCAATTCTTTTATTCTTGTGAATGTTTATATAAGGACTATGGCTGAAGGAGAAAGTTTCTGGCAATTTCCTACGTTTTTTACCTTGATATTCTGGGGAATTGGACTGGCATTTCACGGGGCGCACGTATTTAATTATAACCCATTCTTTGGAAAAAAATGGGAAGAGCGCCAAATTCAGAAATATATCGAAAAAGACAAACGCGAAGCTGATAAATTCAAATAGTAAAAGTATTTTGGTAAAGTATTCGATTATTTTGAAAATAATAGCAATTGATTAAATCATTAGGATGAATGTATTGATTATTGAAGATGAAAAACCCGCTGCAAGGAGACTAGCAAGGTTGCTCACAGAACTCAATGTAAGTGTATCTACTATGCTTCATTCTGTGGAAGAAGCTGTAGAATGGTTTCAGAACAATGAGCATCCCGATTTGATTTTCCTCGATATTCAATTGTCGGATGGCCTATCCTTTGAAATTTTTGATGTGGTTGAGGTTAATAGTGCAATTATTTTTACCACGGCTTATGATGAATACGCATTACAGGCATTTAAACTTAACAGTATAGATTATCTTCTAAAACCAATTGACGATGAAGAGTTGGAGAGTGCAGTTAGAAAATATCAAAACCTGAAACCGGATCATGATCAAATAAGTCTGGATTTTGAGGATATAAAAAAATTACTTGTCAACCCCCTTGAAAGAGAATACAAAAAAAGATTCACTATAAGACTTGGACAGCATCTGAAAATTATCATTGCCGATGAAATTGAATGTTTCTATAGCGAAAATAAAGGTACATATGCTGCAACTTCAGAAGGAAGAAACTATCTTCTGGATACTACATTAGAAAACCTTGAGAATGAATTATCACCACAAATATTCTTTAGAGTGAGCAGAAAGTTTTACGTCAATATCAATCACATAAAAGACATTATTTCTTACACCAATTCTCGCCTAATAATCAAATTAAATCACTATAATGAGCAGGAAATAATAGTTAGTAGGGAAAAGGTTAGAGATTTTAAGTTATGGTTAGAGTAACTGCCACTAAATATCTGACATAAATATACTTAGGTATAACTATAGATTTTTCTTATAGTTGATTTTTTGTAACTTTTCAGGACTTTTTATCCACTCTGTTGTCATCAAAAGCAGAGGGTAGTAATTTAGGGATTAATTTAATAAAAATTGGCAATAAAACCGCTCCCCCGGGTAATAAAAATATAGCCAGGGAGGGTATGCTTTTAAAAATATCTATAAGCTGATTTTGAACTTTTTTCTTTTCTTCCGGACTGAGGTCCTTGACCGTGGACTTGGAAAGTAGCTGCATCAATTCTTTACTCTCTGATAATTCTTTTTGAAGTCTTTTATTATTTCTTAAAATTAGTTTATTGACCACTTTGGACATGCTATCATAAAATTGAATTGCCATGTGGGGGTCTTTCAAAAAAGGAATATTCGCAGAATTTTTTTCAAAGAAGGAAGTAATTTCCTCCAATGATCGGGAAATTTCTTTTTTCTCAAAACCAAGATCCTTGCCAATACCAAAGATAAATTCGGATTCCTGATATTCCAGTGTTTTATCTTCCCAAACAGTAAGACATGCCACATCCAGAAAATAATGATTTTCCCAGATTGCGGAGTTATTCAAGAGTTGGACTCTGTATGAACCGTCAAATTCTTGTTTTTGACCATCAATAAAAGTCATTGAAGAAGCAAAAAGTTGGGCTAAACGCTCATCCGTTTTGTTTTTCTCTTTAGAGTTTAGTGCATGTGAGGTAACATTTATTGTCAGGTATTCTATCGTTTGAGCGTGCTCCCTAATATTTTTGCCTTCGTTCAAGTAATATTTGAATGTAAGAACATCAATAAATAATAGTGAGTTTGTAATAATTCTGTTGAAGGTTTTACTAAATACATTATCGCCCAGGTAAACCCTTGATTCAATCAATTTTTCAAGTTGCTTCGAGGTTTTTCTACCGGCAAGGATTTTATTGAGGAAAGAAATATTACTAATATTAAGTTCCTTATAAAATTGAAAAATTGTTTGAAGAAAATCGTCAAAATTTGAATTGTTATGTTCTAATTTAAAAGTAAAGAAGAGGGCAGTAAGCAGGTTAATCTTCGCCTTCTCATCCTCAGACAAGGTGTGTTCAGGAGTGATAAAACGAGGAATCTTGATATTTAGGCCATAGACAAAACCGGATGTTTTAAGTCCCCCGTAAAGATCCCTGAAATCGATAAAAACTTCAAGATTACCTTTTACATCGTGCCCGAATTTGTTAATCCAACCGGATGCGGATGGGTTCATTGGCTTAATCTTTTAAAAATTCAAAGTAAAACAAAATATGGGACATTCCCTTTGTTGTCCTTGTTATTAAAATGGAAAATAGTTGGGTGCCGACAAATCTCAACATAAGTTTATTTTTTTTATTAACCGTAAATTGGATTTGAAACTTTGCAATTAATCAGTTTTAAATCCATTTAGTGTTTTGTTTTTTTAACTTTTTTGTAGGATATTATAGATGAAATGCCTATGTTTAACGTTCAAATGCTATCAGAGCATTTCTGCAATGCCCCAAGTATTACAGAAATCTGAATTTATTTATTAGTACGTTTTCGAGAATTTAACCCAAATCAACCTCGTTATGGAATACTATATTTTCTCCATTTGGTTTATAGTGATGTCATTTCTT
>RCNB010005177.1_pt1 | contig 11439 bp, 9 predicted proteins | sample 2041321 | NCBI WGS metagenome assembly RCNB01 (sample SAMN09708232, study PRJNA481090) | Marine sediment metagenome, whole genome shotgun sequencing project.
AGTAAAAACTACGTTGACCTGGGATTTTGGAATGCCGCTCATCTCACGATTCATTTAGAACACATGACAACAGCAGGCCGTAAAATGATGCGCTCCCTAAGATATACTTCCCTTGAGGAAATAGACCATACCATTTTGGAAGAATTATTAAAAGAGGCCTATAGGGTAAAGGACGAAAAGTTTTGGAAAAAATAGATTATTCTTCTATCCAACCTTTCTCTTTATATAACCTAATGTATTGATTGCTAAGCGAATCACTGTCCTTGTACTTCAATCTGACTTCCTTAAGTTTTTGCTTCATTTCAATGACTACATTAGCATATTTTGGATCCTGATACACATTATTCATCTCCAGCTTGTCATTCTTACGGTCATACAATTCCCATTCATCCACATCGTAGTAAAAGTGAATCAGTTTATAGTCTTTGGTAGCGATACCATAATGCCTTTTTACCGCATGTTCTGCAGGGTATTCATAGTAATGGTAGTATACCGCTTCACGCTCCCATTTCTCTTTTTCGCCTTTGAGTAAGGGTAATAAACTTTCACCTTGCATGTCTGAAGGAGGCAAAGCACCCGCCACCTCCAAAAATGTCTGGGCAAAGTCTAAATTCTGCACCATTTCGTCCTCTGTAATTCCTGCATCTATAACATGTGGCCATTTAATTAATAATGGGGTTTTAAAAGATTCCTCGTACATAAAACGTTTATCGAACCAACCGTGTTCCCCTAAATAAAATCCCTGATCTGAAGTATAAACAACCAGGGTATTTTCACTCAACCCTTTTTTGTCAAGATAATCCAGTAACCTGCCCACATTCTCATCCACAGCAGCAATAGTTCCCAGATAATCCTGTAAGTATCGCTGGTATTTCCATACCATAAGGGTAGAATCATTCATCGAAGGATATAATTTTCTAAAATCCTCATTTATTGGTCCATAGACGGAATCCCATGCTGCTTTTTGTTCTGAAGTCATTTTTTCCAGGGGATCAAAAAGTTTACGATCCTTAATCTGTAATTCCTCTATAACTTCAGGAAAGACCTTGTTATCATAGTTAAGCACCATATGTTCCAGGATATTCATTTCTGCAGTCCTGGCCGCTTCACCTCTTGTGGCATAATCATCAAAAAGTGTTTCAGGAAGTGGGAAGGTTTTTTTGGTAAATTCCTTGTAATGCCTTTCTGCAGGAAGCCAGGATCTATGCGGGGCTTTATGGAGGTGCATTAATAGAAAAGGGCGTGCAGTATCTCGTCGTTTTTCCAACCAGTCTAAGGTTAGGTCTGTGATTATGTCTGTGACATAGCCAACAATTGTGGTATCTCCCTGCTTGGTATTGAATGTAGGATTATAGTAATCTCCCTGGCCGGGTAGAATTTTGAATTCATCAAAACCCTTCGGATTATTACCAAAATGCAGTTTTCCAAACATAGCAGTTTGGTAGCCAGCGTTTTGTAAAAGCTGAGGAAAGGTAATATTAGTAGTATCAAAAGGGGAGAGGTTGTCTATTTTTCCGTTGATATGGCTGTGTTTACCCGTAAGGATTACAGCCCTGGAAGGTGCGCAAATAGAATTCGTAACACTGGCGTTGGTAAAAAGCATGCCCTCATTGGCAATCCTGTCAATATTAGGGGTTTGAATTAATTTATTACTGTACGCACTGATAGCCTGATAAGCGTGATCATCAGACATGATAAAGACAATATTTGGCCTTTTTGTTGACTTTTTTTCTTTGGTATCGGACTTACATGATATAAAAAAAATCAATGTACTGCCCAAAATTAGTAATAAACACCAGGTTCTTTTCATAAGCACTTACAAGAATTAATCAATTCCAATGTACTGATTTTTAGGAAATTTATGTGAATTACTGAAGACTATTGACCGTTTTACGGAGAGCCGTTAAATTGGTTAGAAGTTGTTCCAGTTGATCTAATTGCAACATATTGGCCCCATCGCTTTTGGCATTTGCAGGATCAAAGTGGGTTTCGATAAAGATTCCATCAACTCCTGTAGCTATCCCTGCACGGGCTATAGTACTTATTAATTCGGGTCTCCCACCGGTAACTCCTGAAGACTGATTGGGTTGCTGCAAAGAATGGGTAACATCTAATATTACCGGGGCGTATTGCTTCATTACAGGGATTCCCCTAAAATCGACCACCATATCCTGATAGCCAAACATAGTGCCTCGATCTGTAATCATAACCTGGTCATTATTGGAGTCAATTATTTTATTTACAGCGTGCTTCATGCTTTCCGGGCTCATAAATTGTCCCTTTTTAAGGTTAACGGTTTTACCAGTATTTGCTGCGGCAACCAGTAAATCGGTCTGACGTACAAGAAAAGCTGGAATTTGAAGGACATCTACATATTCAGCTGCAAGTTTAGCATCGGCTATCTCATGTATGTCAGTAACGGTGGGTACATGAAATGTTTCAGAAACTTTTTTCAATATTTTTAGAGCTTTATCGTCTCCTATACCTGTAAAAGAGTCAACCCGGCTGCGATTTGCTTTCTTAAAACTCCCTTTAAAAATGTAGGGAATCTCCAATTTATTTGTGATTTCCACAATTCTTTCTGCGATCCGCAATGCCATTTCCTCACCTTCTATGGCGCACGGTCCGGCGAGCAGGAAAAAATTGTTACTATGGGTGTGTTTTAGTTGGGGTATAGAGTCAAGTTTCATATACAAAAGTTAGATTACAAAGATAATTGTTTTTTAAAGCTATTAGCTGTACCGTTAACCCCTCAAAATCAATAGAATAAAAATAACAGAACTTTATAACTGTAGGCAAAAAATAGGAGTATCTTTGCAGCCTTAAAACAAGAAGATGTCCAATACGAAAAACATTGCCATAATTGCCCACGTTGACCACGGAAAAACAACGCTTGTAGATAAGATATTACATCATTGTCAGTTATTCCGGGAAAATGAGAAAACCGGAGATCTTATTTTGGACAATAATGACCTGGAGCGTGAAAGAGGTATTACAATTACTTCAAAGAACGTATCGGTACTTTATAAAGATACCAAGATCAATATTATTGATACTCCTGGCCACGCGGATTTTGGTGGTGAGGTTGAACGTGTTTTAAATATGGCTGATGGGGTTTTATTATTGGTGGATGCCTTTGAAGGGCCAATGCCGCAAACCCGATTTGTATTACAAAAAGCAATCGACATGGGTTTAAAACCCTGTGTAGTAATCAACAAAGTAGATAAGGAAAATTGTACCCCGGAAGAAGTGCATGAAAAGGTCTTTGATCTTATGTATGAACTTGGTGCGGAAGAATGGCAGTTAGACTTTCCAACAGTCTATGGTTCAGCCAAAAATAACTGGATGAGTGATGACTGGCAGAATGAAACAACAACTATTGAACCATTATTGGAAATGGTTATTGAGCATATCCCAAGTTTTGAAGCTCAGGAGGGTACAACACAAATGTTGATTACGTCTTTAGATTACTCTTCATTTACAGGTAGAATTGCCATTGGACGCCTCCAGCGAGGTTCCTTAAAGGAAGGACAGCGAATCTCTTTGGTAAAACGAGATGGTAGTATCGTAAAGTCGAAGGTAAAAGAACTATTTACTTTTGAAGGTCTGGGTCGTATAAAAGTGAAGGAAGTAGCCACAGGCGATATTTGTGCTATAGTTGGACTTGAAGGATTTGAAATAGGGGATACCATTGCGGATATCGAAAACCCTGAAGGGCTTAAGACCATTGCCATAGACGAACCAACAATGAGTATGTTATTCACCATTAACGATAGTCCGTTTTTTGGTAAGGACGGCAAATTTGTTACTTCAAGGCATATCAAGGAAAGGTTAGAGAAAGAGTTGGAAAAGAACCTGGCGTTGCGTATGGAAGAGACGGATAGCGCGGAAAAATTTATGATTTTTGGAAGGGGTGTTCTGCACTTATCTGTACTCATAGAAACTATGCGAAGAGAAGGCTACGAACTGCAAATAGGTCAGCCTCAGGTAATTATTAGGACCATCGACGGAGTAAAATGTGAGCCTATAGAACAGATGACTATAGATTTGCCAGAAGAAGTATCAGGAAAAGCTATAGAAATGGTCTCTATCCGTAAAGGAGAAATGACCAGCATGGAGGCAAAAGGTGAAAGGATGGTTTGTGAATTCCTTATTCCTTCTCGTGGTATTATTGGGTTGCGAAATCAACTTTTAACCGCAACAGCGGGCGAAGCAATTATGGCTCATCGTTTTTTGGAATACCAACCTATGAAAGGAGATGTCCCACAAAGACAAAATGGTTCATTGGTTTCTATGGAAAATGGAAAGGCAATTCCCTATTCAATTGATAAATTACAGGAAAGAGGAAGGTTCTTTGTAGATCCGGGTGAGGATATTTATGAAGGTCAGGTTATTGGTGAAAATACCAGAGGTGACGATATGACAATAAATATTACTAAAACCAAGAAACTTTCAAATGTACGTTCTTCAGGTGCGGATGATAAGGCAAAAATAGTACCGGCCATCAAATTTTCTCTTGAGGAAGCCCTGGAGTATATTCAAAAAGATGAATATGTAGAGGTTACCCCTAAACATTTACGCCTGCGTAAAGTATTTCTAAAAGAAGTTGACCGTAAAAGGAATAAAATTTCTTAAAGTTTTAAACTCAATTTTAGCTTAATCTCTTGGCGCCTCACGCAATGCTGCCGCTGCTGCACCAACTATTCCTGCCTGGTTTCTTAATTCTGCCGGAATTACAGGAGTTTCAATGGTGATATAATCTTTATATTCATCAAATTCTTTTGAGGTTCCCCCTCCTAAAATTATAAAGTCCGGAGAAATCAGAAGATCGACATACTTTAGGAATACGTTAAAGCGTTTCCCCCATTCTTTAAAGCTAAGGCCCTCATTTTCCTTTGCAGATGCTGCTGCCCAGGTTTCAATTTTTTTGTACTTCTTATAAGGGATCTGGCCCAATTCAAAATTTGGTATTAGCTCACCATTAAAAAATGCTCCACTACCTAATCCGGTTCCGATGGTAATCATAACTACGAAACCTTCTTTCCCTTTTCCTATACCATAATTCATGGTTGCATATCCGGCAGCATCCGCATCATTGATAACCGTTACCGGAAGTCCGGTGGCCTTGCTGAACAGTTCTCTTACATTTACATTCACCCAGGATTTATGTAAATTTCCTTTGGATTTACATACGCCGTGCCTGATAATTGTAGGGAATCCAACTCCGACCGGGCCTTTATGATTAAAATTTTCAACAATTTTTTTAACCACTTCTGCCATTTCTTGTGGTTTTCTGGATTCAGGAGTAGGAATTCTGAAACGTTCGGTCAACATTTCACCTGTTCTGGAGTTTACCAATGCGCCCTTCATTCCGGAGCCACCAATATCAATGCCCAATACTACCATTTGTAGTTTTTATATTAAATTATACGTTTATAAAATTGGGACTAAAAGTAACGAAAAACTTTTTGGGGTTCACCGGATTTTTATATTAGATATCCTTTCTTATTAAGAAAATCAAAAATAAGTTTGTCCACTTCAGATACCATATTTCTGTCGCTATAACTGAGCCATACCATTTCAGAAATTTCAGAATCGGGACACAACTCTCCTGTATAACCCCCTGTATAACATCTCATACGAACTATGGCACCGGGTTGAACACCATGAGCGGGGGCCTCAAAAATTCCCATAAGTTTTAATGAAGAAATGTCTAAAGCTACCTGCAGTTCCTCCCTTATTTCTCTGGAAAGAGATTGCGTATCAGATTCTCCGGGCTCTCTTTTGCCCCCCGGGATATAATAGACATCCTTACCTAAACTCCTTGTGCATAAGATTCGGTTGTCTGCGGTATGAATCCATGCCAACACATCCAGGACACCCTGCGATGGTTCAATATAATAGTCGATGGAGTTAAGAGAATGGTTAGGATCTAATTTATCCAGTATTTTATCAATTAAGATCCCGAAACGGGTTAGTGTACCTAGTCTTTTGTTTCGACCCAGAGCACTGGAGATAGTTTCATCCCTGTTCCCAAATTTGTAGCCTCCTTTTTTTACCCAAAGTGCATTTAGTAAATGCTGCATCAGCACATTGCCCAACTGGTCTATAGATACGGCAACCTTTAATAGATATTCTCCTATACCTTTAAAGCCTTTTGTAAATAAGGAATATAAGATGCCGTATAAAAATCCTAAAGGGCCGGTAAGAATTAGCAAAACTAAAGACACAATAAAAAGGAGTATCCCAACAATGGGGCCGGATTTTCTATTGGCCAGATTTTCTTGTTTTTTAAGAATCACATCAGAATTAGTTACTCAACCACTAAGTTAATGGATATTTAGAAAACATAATTTAACCTATACCCATAGCTACTTTTGACGGGCACTGGTATTATTCCTTAAGCCCCGCCAGGTCTCTTTTTATTAAGAAACCCATATAGGAAGAATCCAATACTCAAGCCTAATATTACATAAGTCAGTATGGAAAATAACTGAGATTGTGAGATTATATTTAAAAAAGGAAGTAAAATTATAGGAGATAAAAACTGACCCATAAACCAAAATGTGGTTAACCTGCCAATTTCTTGACCCCGAATTTGTTCAGGGGCTAATTGCATTACCCAAACATTTGCATTAGGGATCATTAAACCCATACCCAGACCGGCAAGTAACATTCCTATCATAACCATTCCGTATGATCCTCCATAGGAAATACTTGCAAAGGAGATGGCCATTAACAAATAGCCAATGCCAAATACCTGCTGATAGCTCAATCTGTCCTTTATACGGGAAAATGAAAGCGAAGAAATCACCGAGAAAAAAGTGGTCGAAGCTATTGCGATGCCGATCAAAGTGTTTTTTTCAATGCCAATAGATTTTAAATAGAATGGTATCTGTACGGGGATAATAAAAAACAGAATCCACATAATCATCACATTTATAAAGACAAGCCAAATTATTTTAGGAGATTTAACCGAAGTATCCTTACTTTTTGCAATATGTAATTCTTTTGGTTCTTTTAGAAATAAACTGGTCATGGGAAGGATTACCAGGGGAAATAAATAGAGTAAAAAAGGAATCCGCCATGATATATCGGCCAATACTCCCCCGAGAGTAACGAACATTATACCTCCCAAAGACATCACTGCTATTTGCAAACCGGCAAATTTTTGCCTGGATTTGCCCTGATAATAATCTGCTATGAGCGTTGTAGCAACGGTCATTGTAATTCCAACACAAATACCCAGCAAAGCCCTTCCAACCAGGATAAGATAGATGTTGTCTAACCAATAACCCGAACTACCGGCAATGGCGTAAAGGATTAAGGCAGCGTTTAGAAGTCGCAATCTTCCAAATTTATCTATGAACTTCCCTGCGATTATCGCGGTTAAGGCGATAAAAAGAGCAGGAAACGAAAGCGTAAGCTTTACCAGATTTTCAGCGTTTGGTAAAGTTGAAAATGCCTTGGTCATATCAGGCAATGAAGCAGATATGGTAATCATAGACATAATGGTAAGACTACTTACCAGTAAAAGGGTAACTTTTACCTGCCAGCTTTCTGTGTTCATAAGCGATGATGTTAAAAGAAACCCCTAGTGGTAGGAGCCACTAGGGGCGTATGTGATTATTGGTTTATACTGATAACTGAATTCAGACCATTTCCCCTTTCATGAGTTTGGGAAGCATTGCCATAAAATTCTCCTTTTTATTTAAATGTGGAAGGGGTTCTTCAGAGGGTTCAGGAACACCCAGGAATTTACATAGTGGCGCCCATCCGTCCCGTACATCATATACCAGTAATTTGTCTGCAGGTACGCTGGCTTTTATTTCCGCTATATGATCTTCCCAGAATTTTTTCGCAAATTCTTTATCGCCAAACTTTCCCTGCAGATTATCAGCAAAAAAGACTTTCTTGAACCATTTAATGCACTTAACAACATTGCGTATTCTGGCACTCGTCAATAATTTGCCCATCATTTTAATCTTTTCACCAGGTGTTTGTGGTCCGGCTCTGAAAACTGTGCTGTCTACACTTTTATACCAGGCTTCAAAATCTCGTACGGTTAGAATAACCTTAGCATCTGGGTATCTTTTCATATGTTCTTTATACCAGGGATAACCGGGAAAATCCACGGTACCGTCATAGCCTTCGTAAAGTGCATCCCAGTCTGTATCACCGGTATCATCAAGGGTTTTCCAATAATGTAGTTTCTCTGGGTTTACCAACAATTCCTTCATATGGTAAACGTGTTTATGACCCAATTGTTCCAGGCTTTGCTTTAAGGTATTTGTACCGGTCCTTGGTAATCCGGCTCCTATAATTTTAATTGACATTTGTTTATAGTTTTATGTTAGTAATTAATTGAGTTTCGATTTATTGTATACTATCCTGCTCTGCAGGTGGTGGTGGCATTTTAAATATAAAAGGTTCGGGTTGTTCGGCAATAGGGGCCAGGTCTTTGCCAGCAAAGGCAGGAAAGTCCCCGGTAAAATGTGTTGCCCTAAATTGCATATATTTAAAGGGGCCAATTGGTGACGCCACCGTGCCATCAGGCATTTTGTAATTGTCGTTATAGGGATTCCAATATTCCCATACAATTTTTTGGTCTGTGGTAACTTCCATCAATCGTCCTTTGGCTCCAGAAGTTATTAGGGTATTTCCATTTTTCATTCGATGAGCTCCTGACACAAATGCCGAATAAAAGGAGTACTTGTCTGGGGCGGTATAAGACCAAACAGGGCCTTCAGGCCCAAAAGTTCCATTCTCTTCCAATATATAAGCTCCCTCTGAATTTGTTGGTGGCACAAATTCGAAAACCGCACTATGATTGCCAAGAACCCCAACAGCAGCTTCAACCTCTGGAGATTTGCTTGTCATTAATACTGCCCACATAGAGGGTACTTTGTTGTCTGGATGTTCAATATCATTATTAAAAACCATTAAATGACCTTCACCGGGATATCCCTTCGGAATCCATTTTATATCGTGTTCAAAAAAGAGTTTACGATCTGCTTTTGATCCTCTTCCGTAATTGGCTGGGTTACCCCAACGATACAAAAGATCTCCTCCATGTCCCCATCTGCCCCCGGTACTTCCTTTAGCTTCTTCAGTGGTTGTGCCATGGTCTATGATCATTATTTCATTGTAAGCAGGGACACTGATGGCAATCTGATCTAATTCTGGATTATAAGCAATAGCATTGGTGTGGGTAAAGTCGGAATGCTGATTGTCTACGGTGGCATTTCCCGTCATCATACCCATTTTTATCCCTTGTTGAACTTGTTCTTCTGTCATTGGAGGAAGTATTGGCCCATGCACATTAAAATTGATTTTACGTGGATTTTCGGCCAAGATCCCATGGTTATTTTTTGTAGGGTTGTGATCTTGAATCAAATGGTCCCACATATGCCATTCCCATACAATTTCACCCCCGGTCGGTCCGGAAGGTTTTATTTCAATGATCTTGTCCGGCCAAAGCCCAGCTTTCGTAACATGTTTCGGGTCTCTACCCGCCTCGATAGCTTCTTTTTCAGATTTTGCTTCGTAAGAAATGGCAAGAATATTTCCGTTAGGTAATAATTCAATATCATGGTGTATCAGTTCATCCTCATCTGCCCATTCAAAATCCCACAAGATATTTCCATCCCAATCGTATTCCCTAATTCTTCCTGCTTGTCCACCCGCTGCAAATGTAGGAAAGTCCGGATCTACTTCTAATCTAACCAGGTTGCCATTCTCTTTTAAATATTGGTTAACTACCGCCAATTCCGCTTCCCAGATATGAACTACTTCCCCATCGAGATTAATAAGATGTGTTTTAGTGCTTGCGGGAGGTTGAATCATCACATAGCCAGGGGTAGCTAATGCTGTTTTTTCTTTAAGTCCCCGTTTAACCGTAAGACCTGTTAAACTTCTGGTGTCTTCAGGTTTCCATTCACGGACCTCGATTTTTTCTGCAACTTCTGGTTTGGGTTGGTTTTCCTTGCACGAGAAAGCAAGTAATAGGGCAAACGCAAAAAGTAAGGATTTGTTAATTTTCATAATCACTTGTTCTGGTTGGTTGGTTTCAAAACTATTATATCAAAAAATCAATTCAATTTGATTCCAAATTTAGATGGTTAAACTAACTGGAAATGTTATAGATAAGAATTGATTAATGTGTAAGATAAATATAAATTCAGTACAATGGACTTTAGCAACCACTAATTATTTCTTAAAGAGATAAGAAAATAAAAGTTCCCTGTAGCTTGAATGTGCAGCAAATATTTATTAAACAGCTTTCTGAATTACCTCGAAAACTTTTGCGCCATCGCATTTTAGGGTTTTGGATGGATATTTAAGTAGCAGGGCGTAATCATGTGTGGCCATTAGGATAGTTCTTCCGGTCTTATTAATTTCCTGCAATACTTTCATGACTTCTACACTGGTCTGTGGGTCAAGATTACCTGTTGGTTCATCGGCCAGGATAAGTTCGGGGTCATTTAATAATGCCCTGGCAATAGCAATCCGTTGTTGTTCCCCACCCGATAATTCATGAGGAAATTTAAACCCTTTGGTTTTCATGCCCACTTTATCCAGTACGTCCTCAATTTGCGCATCCATTTTATCCGGGTCTTTCCAGCCGGTTGCTTTGAGAACAAACATAAGATTCCTGTTGATGTTTCTATCAGGGAGTAGCTTAAAATCCTGGAAAACTATGCCCAATTTTCGTCTTAAAAAAGGGATATCTTTTTCTTCAAGTGTCTTTAGATTAAATCCTACAATTCGCCCATGTCCCTCCATTAATGGAAGATCCGCGTAAAGGGTTTTCATAAGGCTGCTTTTTCCGCTTCCTGTCTTTCCTATCAGATATACAAACTCTCCTTTTTTTACTTCCAGCGTAATATCCTTGAGTACCATATTCTCCTTTTGGAAAACGGCTACATCTTTTAGATTCACAATGCTTTCACCCATAATTTAAATGTTGATATAAAAGTAATAAGTTCCTGCTTAATTCAAGCTTTCAAGAGGTAAAAATCTATTATTTAGTTGTCTAATATACTTGAGAACAATATTTGACGTTATTAAGGGAAATTACGGTACTTCTTAACAGCTAGAGAACATTATGCGAAAGAAAAAAACCGCGCTACTGCTATATTTCATTATGATTACTATTTCTGGATACGCCCAGGAATCAAAAATTTATACCCATCATCAAAAACAGTATCAGGATGCCCTGGCGCTGTACAATAGCAAACAATATCAGGCTGCTCAGACCATTTTTGAAAAAGTGCAAATGAGTACCAAAGATTTGGAAACAGAAGCCAATAGTGCTTATTATGTTGCCAATGCCGCGGTAAGATTAAATCAGCTTGGTGCGGACAGATTAATGGAAAGTTTTGTAGCCAACTATCCAACTTCCACAAAAAGAAATTCCGCTTTTATGGATGTAGCCGA
>RCNB010002425.1_pt1 | contig 11437 bp, 10 predicted proteins | sample 2041321 | NCBI WGS metagenome assembly RCNB01 (sample SAMN09708232, study PRJNA481090) | Marine sediment metagenome, whole genome shotgun sequencing project.
AAAAACAATGATTTATATTCTTTGTAGTAATAAATAGAATCGATTTTCGACAATAAATAAGTCGAAAACAAGTCAGGGCGCAAGGTGTAAAAAATAGTGGCTCCATTAGAAGAAGCATTCTTTAAAATAATCATTGTCGGGGATGGCGCTGTAGGGAAAACAAGTATATGTACTCATATCACAACTCAGGAATTCTTTTCTGATTACAGGTTAACAGTTGGATGTGATTTCTTCATAAAACGAATCATGGTTAACAATATCAGTGTTACTCTGCAGATTTTTGACGTTGGCGGCCAAGATCATTTTGCCAAACTTCGTGCTGCTTTTGCCGGAGGAGCAAAAGGAATTCTTCTAGCATATGATGTCACTCGTCGAGATAGTTTTTACAATTTAGAAGAATGGTTAAATTCTGTTATTGAAGAACTGGACCCTCGAGCACCAAAAATACTTCTCGGAACGAAATCTGATCTCAAATCAGAAGCAGAAATATGGGATGAAGATATTTCAAAAATGAAAGAGAAAATAACTGTTGATGCTTACTTTGATACCTCTTCTCTAACTGGAGAAGGTGTAACTGAAGCTTTTTCTACTATGGGACAATTACTATTATCAAGATATAAACAAGAAGAATATTCAAAATCTTCACAAACAGCCCAATTTTTGGAAGGCTTTTATCGAGGATTCAAAGAATAATTTGTTATTATTGATTTATAAAAAAGAATGAAAAGTGAAGAGAAGGTAATTTTTATCTCTTCATTGTTTTTTTATTCACGAGAAACATAACTTCCACATTTAGGACAATATGTTGTATCGTTACCAATACCTTCACCACATGTTGGACAAGCAGTTAAGGATTTTTTCTTCTTTGAATCAACGACCTCAACAACATCAACATTGTGATATCTGCCATCTTGTTTTGACTTTCCTGCATCTTTGATGATACGAGCTTTCTTTTCTTTTCGTTTTTGTTCCTGCATATTATGCTTGTATCGCATTTCATCGCATTCATGGACTATCTGTTTCCAATTGCCAAAGGTAACTCGATAAAGTGCTTTAACCATCATTTCCCATTCTTCAATGTAAATGAAGATAGGAAAGATTAGTGCTATTGATACTAAAGATAAGATCCAGTTAACAAAACCAACAATGTATCCTACATAGATGTAGTATAGTATCCAAAAGTCATACCAAACTTCTTCTTTCTCATGGATTGCTCCATAAATGAATGCTGAAATAAAGTAGACATATGTATACAAGAATTTGGGTGGTCTTCCTCGGGTTAAAATAACCAGAGCGTAATATGGGAATAGAATTACATGACCAACTAATGCAATTGTGCTTAATATAAATCCCAATAAGGGTGCATACCCAATAGTTGTAAACAATACTCTTTTTGGTAGACAGACCTTCCGTGTGAGTGGTGTTTTGAAATCGTATGTTTGACTAACGTCTTCGGACATGTTCATCACGTATTTTCATACACCCTTTTACTATAAAATGATTTGTAATTAATCTTCTATGAGTAATTCACGAAGAATCCAATCAGGAGAATCTGCTAAATTAGGGATCTTTTGTCTCATAGAATCAGCATTATTCTTTAGAAGTGTTTTAACGATTTCTCGAGCTCTGATGTAATCTTGTTCATCAAATAATCCCTGTAATTCATTCAATGCAAATGTTTCTTCTGTTTTTGCTAAAATAAGTAAAGAATCTTTGTAGAGCTCTTCATCGACTGGATGTTCTATTAGCTCTTTGACTTCTTCAACAGGAATTTTTGCTTGAGTAGATTTTAGCGCTATAAGAACACTGTCGACTAGGAATAATTTTCTAAATTTATCACTAAGATCAGTTAACCAATCGTTGTCTTCATCTTTGAATTCTGCTTCTTCACCATAGTATTCTGCTTCATCATAAAGATCGGCAATGGGCGTGTCAGCTAAATAACCCGAATCTAGTGAAATATCCAATTCGCTTTCCTTGAAATCTTCACGAAGTTCAAGATTTTTCTGAGAGACTATATTTAATCGTTCTATCCATCGGGATATATCTTCATCAACAATTTTCTTGTTAGAAGTTGATAATCTATTTGGAATTTTGTGAATGGCACCTATTTCTTTAGCATCCTTATTGGCAAAGTTATCAGATGGACTGCTTTCGGTTTCTTCTGCATCCCAACGATTATCATAGACGTTATCAATTTCTCCAGCTAGTTCAAGTGTACCATCTTCAATAGATTCAAAAATGACTTTTAGGAACATAGGAACTGCTGCTTGTGAGCTAATTTCGCCTAAAGCAAGATAAGCTTCATTTTGCACACTCATAAATGGTTCATGTAAAGCTAAAGTAACTAATTTATCCTCAATAATGGGCGTGTTGATTTTTATCTTTCGGATGCTTTTAATTGCTTCCAGTCTTATTTTAGGGTCATAATCATTTAAAGCTTCAATGATTATTTGATGAGTTTTTTCTGACTTCATATTACCAAGAGCATAAATAGCATTCCAATAGTAAACGTCATTTTGATCTTTGTTTTTCTCGCTCCAGAGATCTTCAACGAGTGATTTGTTAACTTGCTCTAGCATGTCATCATTAAAATCGTCATTATAATCAAATTCAGAATCCCAATCTTCATTTTTGATATTTTGATTATTTCTTTTCTCAAAATCAATGCGATCTGTTAATTTGTCAATAATATAGTTTGCTGAGTCTTCTCCACCTATTTGTGCAAGTGTACTGATGATCTCAAATTCAATATTAGCCGGTAAATCATTTGATGCAGCAATATCTAATATTGGCAATTCAAATTGCTTTAAATTAAAATTGCGGATTAATCTTATTGATAAGAGAAATTCATCTGCCAGAATGTCAAGATTATTCTCTACGTACTCATTTATGTACTCGATAGCAAAACTATCAGGAAAGATTTTGATAAGATTCCAAGCATAAACAATTTTTGCTCGAACAGATTTGTTTACACTATAAGGATCAAGATTGTGATAAATTTCTTTTAATGTTGTTTGTAATGTATAGAGGATTTTTATCAATTCTATATCAGGTTCTTCATTAAAGAGATTAATTAGTTTTTCAATTATAAGTGGTAAATCAAGTTCATCAAGAAGCTCAATATCGTAAGGGAGAATTAGTGAAAGCCCAGTGATCATTTTCAGGGTAATTGGTTGTAGAAAATCATCTTTCGAATCAACAAATAAGGAAGGACATAATCCTGCCCAGGCTAACTCTCGAGATAAATAAATGCTATTTGTGAATGGAGTATCAAAATCAAACCCTTTACTTCTGAATAACCAGAGAGCTGCTAATGGATTTCCTTTTTGAGCAAGAATTTTAGCAATAGCTTTTCTTTGAATGAGATTTTTACTGGAATGAATGAATTTTGTTCCTAATTGTTTGATGATTTCTGGGTCATTCATTAACCCAAGAGAGAAATATGCATCTTCAAAAAGAACATCATAGTTTGACATCTTCTCGATGTCCTCAAAGAATTCTTCAAAGCCAAAGTAACCAGCCATAAGCAAACCAATACGTCGTTCTTCAGCAAAAGGGGATTTAAGTAACTCTTCAATACGTTTTGTAACATACTTCTTGAATGAGTTAATCTCGAGTAAGGAAAGCCTTTGAATAAGATCATTGGATAAAGAGATAGATTGTCCAATAATAGAAGCGAGGGATAAGATATCGATAATCATATGAAAATCAAGTTTTTCAGTTATGGAATCTATTATACGTTCTCCTTCATAGGCTGTCAATTTAAAATAATTATCAGTAAGGATCTTCCAGTTTTCAAGGTCATATGTTAGCAAGTACTTGGTAACTGCTTTATGATAATCCTTAGATGTTAAAGATAACATAACTTCTCGAGAGTATTTGTCCAAACTATTATTCACCATACCTGCATCTTACAATTTTTGTTCTTATTCAGACCAAATGAACTTGGTTGAATTACTCCTCACAAACCTTGATAGAATGTTATTAAGACGCAACGCTCAGAATTGGTTTTAAAATCTTTGTATAAACCATCATAAGTAAAATGGCTATGAGAATTGAAAATAAAATTTGTTTTGCAAATATGGTTTTCATCTAAAAAAGCTATTACCTAAGTTGAAGATATGTTTAAAGGAGCATATCAACTAATTAAGCTGATATTAACTGTTCCTATATCAGAAAACTTGATCCTCAAATTGTAGTTTTCTAAGATTTACTTATGATATAATATCTCTAGAAAAAACAAGCAGAGTGATAACATGAACAAATCGGCTATTATCACAGGTTTAGAGAAGAAAAAAGATCTTATAATTCGTTTTATAGTGGTATGTGTAATTGCATCTGGAATTATGATTCCCACTATAAGCTATGCTAATGCAACAACTGATTATTACATTAATATAACCGCAAATAAAAATCATCTAGGTGAAATACCACGACCAGTCCGTCAACTACCTTTCAAAGTTATACCTGACGAACTTGAAGTAGATCCAGATGATTGGGATAACGATGGATTGACAAACAAAGAAGAAGTATACTATCAAACAAACCCAACTTTCAATGATACTGATTATGATGGACTTCTCGACGGTGCTGAAGTTTATAAGTTTAACACAATACCAACTTCAGCTGATTCAGATGGAGACTACATCTGTGATTCCATTGAAATATACATCTACTTTACCAATCCAAACAAGAAGGATACCGATGCAGACGGACTAGACGATGGGATGGAAATCTATGTTTATGAAAGCAATCCGTTCATCTCCGATTCTGATTTAGATCATCTTGATGACTATGACGAAATTAAGGTTTACAAAACTGATGTAAATAATCGTGACACGGACGAGGATGGTTTATTAGACGGAGAAGAAATCCACATTTACGGTACGTCAGCAACTAGTGTAGATACCGATAAAGATGGATTGACAGATTATTGGGAAATCAATAACGATCATAATCCATTGTTTAAAGATAATCTTGGAAGAGTTCTTGGTTATTATGTTGTTTTACCAAGTCTATCTCTGCTAGTAATTATCTTTGGTATCGTTAGTAGTGTCAAATCTCAACAAAAGTATATGTTGAAATTCATGGAGCCACAAGGATATTTGGATCCAAAATTAAAAGATAAGAAATACATCTTTGAATTGATTTCACTTATGCCTGAAGATAAACAGATATCTGTTGAAAATTTGATGGAGATAACCGGTCTTACCAAATATGAGGTACAACAATTAATCATGACCCTTTTTGATGATGACTTTGATCAATCATCATTGGAAGAATGTGTTATCTATACAACTCCAAAATCATGTCTTAGTTTGTTTACATGCTTCTATTGTGGAAGTTCCATTACGAATAAGATGAATGTCTGCCCTGAATGTCATGAAGAAATTGTTCGTTGTGCAAAATGCAAGATGCCTATAGAACATTATGATTCTTATGGTACATGTTCAACTGGTAGTATTTGTGGTACTGATAAAAACATAATTGCTTATCTTGCTGTTGAACACCTTTGTACAGGTTGTACAATGAAAATAAAATATGATTTTGTCTAATTGAACGACTCTTTTAGCAAATCATTATCTTTTTCTTTTTTGATTCGGGAAAAATTATAATAGTATGTAAATAGAGTTTTTTCAGTATACAAGTAGGTTTGGTTGTAAACATGAGAAAACTGGTTATGCTTGCACGGGAAATAACAAAGAAAGAAATTAGTTTAGGAATTGGCAGTGAGAATAGTAGCACTCGTCTTTCACCTATTTTCAAAACGCTTCATATGAATGTACCAATAAAAGATGGTAAGATTTTCAAACCTACGATCCCAATAGATCCAACACAAGGAATGCCATTGGTTCAAGTTCCGCTTTTATTTGTTCCTCACGATGAATCATACATCTTTGCTACACCATCAATAATTGAGAAGATAGATTCTCTTACACCTAAACCTACGAACATGATATCTGATCCAGGAAAAGGAACTGGTTCACCCATGTTTGCTGCAGCAATAGAATCAGAAGATGATGACATTCTAATTTTAACTCCCTGTGATCAATACCAAAGTCCTGTAGTAACTGCCGGTGTCAAAACCATCGTAAAAAAAATTGAAGATGGAAAATATCAATGTGGGACTATTTTAGCAACTGAAATTCATAAACCTGTTTTTACTTATTTTAGAGTGAAAGGAGATCGTATAGTTGAATATCTCCTAAAGGGTGTTGTACCAGAGAAGGACATGTTTGCTGATACTATGATTGTTTGTTGTAAAGTTTCCTATCTAAAACAACAATTGCAGAAGAAAAGAAATGCTACTTTTGAAGAATTACAAAAACTGTATAACTATCCTGAAAAAGAAATTAAACGCATTCAAGAATTAATTAAGAAGATAGCTGAACTCCTTGATTCTTGTAAAACAGCTAAAGAATATATGGAAAAATGTTCCTTCTGTGATTTCTCAAAACACATTCATATCTTACTCATGCCTGAAATGACTTATGCTAAGGTTGCGTACAAAACCGAATGGGATGATTTAGGTGATTGGATTAAAATTTATCATTCTCCTCTATTTCCGAAGGACACAAATGGTAATGTTGTCTTTTCTCAAGAGAAACTATTATTGTATAAGGATTGTGAGAATTCACTCATTGCAAACTTTAGCGATCAGAAAGTCATTGTTAACGGTCTAAAGAATCGCATTTTTGCCATCGGACCTCGTGGGGCTATAGATTTGCCAATAGACCGGGATCCAAAATACTTCAAAGAAGATGTTATTGAAGTAAAAATGTAGAAATGCAATTTATTGAAACACTACTGCCTTAAATCAAGCTTTTCGAGTGTATATTTGAGAATTCCCTTGAAGAAGCGATGTTTTTCTAATTTATCGATACAGAAATCAACTAACCGATCTTCTTTCAAAGCCTCTTTTGCTTCCAATAAAATTTGTTGGTAAACATATGCATTATGCATGGCTCTATTTTGGAATCCTTCATTTCCACCTAATTTCATAAAGGCTTCAATATCAGCTAAATCTTTGTCCTTACAAATAGGGCATGTACAATTGTATTCATCCCATTTTACACTGGTGGTGCACATCGTTGTTTGTTTAGAGACCTTTCTTGCACCAATACGGTCTTGATAGACTAAGAAATATTTTGCATTCATTATCCAAGAAATGCTTTCGATACTATCAGCTCCACACATCAAAAAGAGTAATCCTGCTAGTGGACTGCCTACACCAAAAATGTGTAGTAAGATATCAGGATTTATTTTATTGAGTTCTTTTCTTGCTTCAATAACACGATCAATGATATTGAAATATCGTTTGTGAGATGTTGAAGATTGTTTCATTTGTGGTACAAGACCACCAATACCCCAAATTTTGAATTCGGAAATTTTCTTGACCTTAACCAGGAATTGATTGATTTCTTTTGGAGTTGTTCCATGTAAAACTGGCATAACTTCAATACCATTTGTAATTGTCTTACATGATAATCGAATATTTTTAAGTGATTTTTTGGTGAGTTCTTTTTGTTTTTCTGGTGAAAAATCTTGAAGTATAGGATAATCTAAGCAAACAGCAATATCCGGTTGTGCAGCATTTTGCAATTGAATGACTTCTATTGGATCAATGCTTTCTCCTTCTCCTCGTGAGATGAATTGAAATCCTCCTGAATCCATAGCTAAAATTTCATTTGTTAATCCTAAACGTTGATGTATCCCTTGTTCAATAACGCTTCGCCATAACCGACCGTTTTGCATTATATCATAAGCATTGGTCATAACAGAACAATTTGGTATTTTTAACCACGGTTTTGGATTATTTAATCGAAAAGAATATGTTAACATTAAGGTTGGTGTTTCAAAAACTTTGGAGTGAATGGTTGTTTTCTTTAATCTAGCAAATCCATTTGCTTCAAAACTTTTTGTCATAATAACTCAACCAATTAATCGTGAATTTTGAAATTTTCAAGATATTGTTTAATGCCTTCTTTTGCTTTAGGGATATTATATGTAAGAGGGGGTAGGTATTTTACATTTACTGCAATTTTTTCTTTTAGAATTTTATCCCCAGAATGTTGTTCTAATGCCTTTTTGATAGCTTCTTCAAAAATTCCCCGATGATGTCTTGGTAGAACATAAAAGGAAACCTTATGAGCCTTGATTATTTTTGGTAAAACTTCTGCTAATCTCTCGATGAAAACTTTTCGCCCTTTTTCTTTCAATTGATCCGGAGGAAAATCATACTGGGAAACATTCGTATCATCCAATTCCTCTGGAACGACAATAGCAGGTTCGGAAACAGTGTAAATTTGACTAATGTCTCGAATTTGCAGATTTTTGTTAAGCATAGAATAAAAGACTCTTCGATACGGTGATTTATAGAACGGTTTGTGTTTAGAGCAACTCATGAAAATGGCTATTGGTTTTTCTGCATTGGGAATATATTCATTCAGCATGAATTTGAAATGATTTTCAAATCTTGGGATAAAGAATAGTTCATCTCCGCCAATCAGAAACTCCGAATCATTGTTCATAAAGAAACCTACAAGAGAAATATGTATTTTTATTCTACTAAATTTAACCCTTATTAAATTAGTGTTTAGCAACTTTATAATAAAATCCATTTTATTTTTCTTAAATTGTTATCCATGTCATTTAAAACAGAGTAAATCAATGTTAAAGTAGAAATAACTATCAAAAAAGTAGGTGGTTAATTGTTAGAAGAAATTTTAGTGATTCGAGAGAGCCTTCCAATCTTTTACTATAATAGAGATCCAGACAAAGCATTGAATGATGATTATTATGTTCTTCAATCGGGATTTTTTGTTGCTCTATCAGCATTTGCTAATGAATTAAGTCATGAAAAACTAAAGTATGTCGTTTTAGAGAATAAAATGTATGCTCTTGACGAGACATCTAATCTAATGTTGGTTTTTGGCGATAAAGAAAAAATGTCAACAGAAACTATTGATAAATTACAGCAACACGTTGGTAAAGCTACCGATCAGCTCAATCAACTTATCGAGAAACACAATTTAACTCATCACTCAGTTGATCAGCAAACATTAAATGCAATTGCAGATGATTTTGGTGATTACTTGAAAGATGAAAATTTAGTGGAAGATGATTCTCCATTTGATCCAACGAAATCTAGATCATTAATGCAGAAATTCATTTTCAAATCAATCGGCTATGTACCAGGTCAATGCAATATTGGGCCTGCAGAACGATTAAAACGATTGATTAACGGAATTTTGGGATTTGTTGTAGGAATAATTGGCGGTCTAGTGATTTACTTTACTGGTATCCCCTCTTGGTGGATGTTTCTATTAGCTTTACCATTCTTTATGGGATTCTTTGGAACCTTCCAATATTTCTTCAAGTTCTGTGCAGTAAACGGAATTACGAAGCAGTTTGATATGAAATAGGAGGAAATAAAATGTCAAGAGAAAACGTGAATTTACCTGAAGTAGAATTAATTCAGGGAGAAGTTGATTTTCCTGAAATGATAAAAGCAGATTTCCGAAAAGCCATGACAATAATGGGTTTAGCAATAATCGCAACCGCAATTTTTACCGTTGCAATGTGGGCACTAGTCCACTTTTTGAGATAAGAAAAATGATCAATAGAATACCTCTATTGATCAGTAGCTTTCTTTTTTTATTTCATCTTAGAAAGAACTAATTTAATTAATCGTAAGAAGTGTGCAGCGTATCCTACTTCATTGTCATATAATCCTCTAATAATCACTCTGTTGCCATTAACAATTGTTATTTGCTCTGGGATTATCATCACCATATTCGTATCTCCTCGAATATAGCTTGAAGGAGGACAGTCAACTTTTGGATAAGAAATGTATTTTGCGTATTTGGATTTTTTAAATGCAGCAAGAATTTCTTCTTTAGTAGCCTGTTTCTTCAATACAGCATCTATCTGAATAAAACTTCCAGCTTTGTCTGAAGTTCTGTAAGCAATACCATCAAGTGGTATTTTCTTCTTAAGCACTTCATTCGTTGCTTTTGTGGCACCAGTGGTGTGAAGTAAAGTATCAAAAGCACTCCACCCATGTGCTCCATCAAGAAGTTCCTGAGAACGGGTAACAGCATGTATGGTTGTAAGATAACATGATTCAATACCAAAATGTTCGTCCAATGTATCAACAATAGGAACAGTAGCTGTAGTAGTACAACTTGCTCCACCAAAAACAAACGGTTCAGTGGACATTATCTTTCCTAAATCTTCTTCAATATTAGGTGAAGCTGCAACCATCAAGTCTTCTAATCCACCTTTTCCAGGAGCACTAACAACAATTCCTCTCAATTTGTTATTTGGTGATTTGAAATGTCTTCTTGGATTAGAATCTTCCTTGCTAATATCTCTAAATTTTCCTGTGGATTCTATGAGTAAATTGACTTCAGGCAACCATTCAATTTTTTCTGGTGTAGTCGTTTGTGTATATTTTATTGTTTGATTGTTAACAACAATCTCACTTTTTTCTTTCTTAATTTCAACATTCAATTTCGAGTGGCCTTGTGCTGTCGAATAAAGAAGTCTATCTCGTAAAGTTTCAATGGTCATAGAACGGCCATTTATTTGGGCAATTTGCAAATCAGCAAATTCATCATTAGAAGCGACTAATTTGATTATTTCTCTAGCAGTTAAGCCAGTACCATTAATTCCAACTTTCATTCAATTTAACCTCAGCATAATCCTACGAACTCTGATTGAAAATTGTATGATATTTATTCCTTATAGCAAATAAAATTTACTACTCAACCTTCATTCCTTTACCTGCAGCTTTCAAGCTAAAACCAATTATTGTTCCTAAAATTGGTACAATAGGAACGAAGGAGATCGTCCATAATTTACCACTACCAAAACGTACAAATTCGATTTCAAAGAGATTTAATTCGTCAACAATTAAACTATAATTGTATGAATAAAAATTAGTCAAGACGCCATCCTTTTTATTAAAACTGACATCTAAATCTCCAGAGCGATTATCTCTCATTCTCCAATTTTTATCATCTTCATAAACAACAAAACCTTCAGCTTCGTAATAAGCTGATAAAGTATCCCATTCTCTATCTTGAACGAAAATATTTGCTAGTAGAGTAAGTTTTGCTTCTCCATTACCAAGATTAGATGCTAATTTATATTGGATTAAAGGCGGTTCAACACGTAAGAAGCTAATTTTAATAGTACATCCTTCTTGGATTAAAACTCCACTTAAATTAAATAGTATTTTTGATCCATCCTTATCATGGAGCCTAGGGACATTGAAATCAAAGGATTGGCCAACTTTAATTGCATACTCACCCGATGCTACTTCTGCCTTATAGATACTTATGAACAAAAATGAAAAAGCAAATACAAGTACAAGAATGACTCTAATTTGTTTTGCTTTGATTATTTTACTCAACCGAACAGCACCACT
>RCNB010002426.1_pt1 | contig 11435 bp, 13 predicted proteins | sample 2041321 | NCBI WGS metagenome assembly RCNB01 (sample SAMN09708232, study PRJNA481090) | Marine sediment metagenome, whole genome shotgun sequencing project.
TCTTTTTCAATCTTAACAGGATGAGGATATTGTAAATGATATGATTAAAGAAATTCATGCTTTACTTATTGAAAGACAACAAATGTCTACTTGGGCTATAGCTGAACGATTGATCAATGAATTTGGTGCTTTTGCTAAGGAAGTTATGAAAGGTGAATATGGTTTTACCACTTTCTTTGATAATCCAAAATTACTTGAAATGGATATCTCACAATTGTACATTATTGATTACGATTTAATTCGGGTACTAAAAACAATAAAAGAACGTACAAATGCTTTCATGAAGATGGTACAATTAAATTATTTGGAAGATATCGATCTCTGGTTCGAAACACTTGATAGAATAATTGGTCGCACTATTCGTTTACATGAAGACAGAACAAAACTAATTGGATCATATGAGCGCATTTCCTATTAGAAGAAATTCTACATCTTCAAAATTTTTCTATTTTCTTTTGTATATCTTCAAGAGTGATATTTGTGACTAGAACTATTTTATCTCGAGATGTTTGACCTGAAATTATTGTCAAATTTGCCAGAGAAAGTTCTAATTTTTTTGCTAATAACTTTAGAAGCTCTTTGTTTGCTTTTCCTTTATCAGGTGGGGATTTAACAGAAATTTGGAGGTATTTTTCCTCTGTATCAATTTTTATCCCTGACTGCTTACTATTGGGTTTTACAACTATTTTTACTCTGACCCCATTACTTGCACTTACTAAATATTCTTGGGTCACTACAAATCCCTCATTCTTTATCAAAATCTATCATCATTTTGTGAGCACGCTTAAAGATTTTTGAGGCGTCAAAAGGTGATGTATGATAGGGGATATCTACTTTAGGTGATTTGGATAAGACAAAGAGATGTAAGCCTTCATCTTCAACTTGATGAGCAATTTTTACAATTCGATCAGCGTAGGCTTCATCCTTCTTTAGAGGCATCCAATCATCTGGTTTCCTCATTCTTAAAAAGCAGACAAGTGATGGAAAGATATTGTTCATTGATTCATTTAGTATAATTTGTATTGATAATGAATCAAAGGATTCTGGTGGATTTTCAAAATCAATCATAAACCGAACATTGGTAGGTAGTAAAACCGTTTCATCTTCACCAATATTTGCTTCTCTTAATAGTACAGCGGGTGTGGCAGTGTATTCAATTTCATCAAGATTATCATGTTGGGAAAATTGATGGTAAAACAAAATTTTCCTTATAATTTCCGGTTCCCATTTTTCTATTCGTACAATGAACCATAATGGAATTAAAAATAAATAAATATCAACGATAAAAACAAAATTACCCCAAGTAAGTCTGTCAGCTGCAAGTAATAATAAAGGATAGACTAAAAGCGTTAATGATATCGTTAAAATGAATGTCCACTTTCCTCTTGTGGATGAAAGATTAAAGAATGAAGATAATTTAGTCTGTTTTTTCTGACGTTTATTTATTGTATTAAAGATGTCAGATAATTGTTTCATTGTTGTTTCTGTCCAATATCCTTCCTGTTCGACTAATTTGGGCTCTTCACTTATTTGCATTTTTTCAGGAAAGATTAAGATGAGAGCAGCAACTAAAAGAACTAATCCAACAATGAATGAAATATAAGATACACGAACATTCTCAAATGGGAAGATACCTTTTATCGGTAAGAATATTTGAATTGCTAACCCGCCAAGTGCTAAAACAAAACTAATTATTATGTGCCCTAAGGGAGATAATTTTTGTATAAATCTAAAATCCTCTTTTGAAAAATTCATTTGCATCTCAGGTATCCACCTATTACAATGATAAGCTATAATAGTTTTTCAAATTAAAATGTGTTAGGTTAATTCCTCTTTTTCCTTTTCTTGTGCTTTTGGCAACAGAAATACCTTTGTTATGAAGCTTATTGTCCAGAAAAGAATGGCTAAACCAAAAATAAGAACTATGACCCAATAGTTTACCTTATACACAAAGAATATCAAACCACTTACGAAATTACCTGATAATGAAACTAGAATAATCTCTAAGGTATTTACTTTAATAAAATATGTTGATACCCACCCAGCGATCAACCAAAGTGCAAGTGAAGCAAAAATGGCATAATCATTAATTAACATCAATAGAATTGTTAATCCAGTAATAATCACTCCTTCTGCAACACCAATTCCTAATGCTTTGAATATTTGAATTGTTTTTTTCTTTCTTTCTTCTTGCTTGTTAGCAGCTTCGCCTGACATAAGACTATATACAGAAAATTAGCTTAAAAATTGTTAGGAAAATATCTTAAAAGAAGAGATGTTATGTTCATTGACATTTGCACTTAAACTAAAAAAGGTTAAATGTGAGTAAATGTTTAGTTAATTTATTAGCAGATTAATTAAAATATACAGTGAAAACTAGTATTGGTGTGGTAAATATGCTACCGATTTTGAAATCCATGGAATTTTCTAAAATTCTACCATTAAGTGAAAAATCAATTGAGAAAATTATTTTCCGTGAGGGTATCAATAAATTCCTTGCTGAAAATGGTTCTGGGAAAACGACATTAACAGATCTTGTTGAACACTCTTTAGTTAGAGATGCTCATGCATTTGCTTGGAATGTTTTCGCAAAGAAAAGAGTGGATAAAACTGCTTACATTAAAGCCGAATGGCTTTTCGGATCCGCTACCGATTCCATAACTCACGAATTAACCGATTCCGGTGCAAGAACAAGAGTAACATCAACAAAGTTTTCAAATAAAGCTCATACTCGAGATATGTATTCTGATTACTTGTACAGTAGAACCAATCTCACATTAGAGCAAACTCGAAAATTGTTTGAAGGTGTTTATTACAAACGAGAGAATGATTTGAATTTACTGGGAACTCCAGGTGAAGAAAGTTTAATGGACTTTTTTGAATTATTAAATAAAGCAATTCGAATGGACACACCTGCTACGATAAAACTCAGGAATCAAATTGGTGAAATTAAAAGGCAAATTGATATGCGAAAGAATAGTAAACGAAAAGCTGAAGCAACTATTGAGAAAATGGAAATTGTTTTTTCAGGAACAGATTCATCTGCTGATGCTATTGATACTATAGGAGCTCGGAAGGGAGATTTAGAACGTAACAATTTAGAATTAAAAGACAAGATTGAAAAGCTCCGAGCAGATACCCTTGCTTTGGAGGAAGAAGATCAAAAGATTCTTGATAAATTAGATAAGAATCAAGAGACACTTCTCGAAGTACGACGTAAAATTGATGGGTTAAAATCTGAAAAATATTCCTTGAATAGTGAACTTCAACAATTAGAGAATGAACTCAAAGGTTTCGAAAAGCTTGGTAATATTCAGTATAATGAAGTAAAAGAAGCTTGGAAGAAAAAACAAAATTGCGAATTATGTGGCAGCTCTGTATTTAGTAATTGGGAAGAACGGGTAACTGTTGGTTGTCCTTCATGCGGTACAGGTTGGAATAAGATTCCAAAAGTGGTTAAGGATGCTGCTGAAACAAATAATGTAAAAATAGAGGAAAATACTCGAGATATAAAGAAAGAAATTGAGAAAATCTCACATAAATTAAGGGCTTCTGAAGAAGACATTGAGAAGTCTCAAAGCAGTGAAGATAAAACAACTCAATTGTTGAAAAGCTTACGGGAGCAACTTGCTACCAATAATTCAAGAAGACGAAAACTACAGCAAGAAAGTGAAGAGATTAATCAACGAATCCAACGTATTGGAGTAGAAATTGGTAGTCTTACTGCTCAAGAAAAAATGGTAAATCAAGATGAAAGTATTGGTTTATTGAAAGTTAATTTAGAAAAAATCAATTCTGAATTAGATGATTATCGTTTACAATTAGAACGTTTAGAACGTGATTTACCCGAGCAAAAAGAATTACAAAAAATTCTCAATAATTTTACCAGGTCCACAAAAGAGGTCTTTGGTTACAGTATGCTAGCTGATACGGATACTCGAATTATCACTATCTCCAAAGATGATTCCAATAGAGATTTCGAAGCAATGTCTTGGTCTGAGCGATATTTCATTGATGTTGTTTTTAGAATTTCTATCTTCCATTTCTTGATTGAAAATAGAACAATGACTAAGGGATTACTAATTTTAGATTCCCCTGAAGCAGCATTAGATCCTCCTAGACTTAAGCTCTTATCAAATCTCATTAATCAACATAAAGACAAAATCAATTTTGTTATAGCAACAAGAGTAAAAACTTTCTATGATATGCTTGATGGTGTCTCTTTAGAAATACAAAAACAAACACAAACAAGTTTGTTTGATTTTATTGGATTCGCCTAAAAAAACTAGGAACTCACGAGGATACGATCAATGACTAGTTGGATAGATAAAGAAGTTGCTATTTATCGAAGCAAGCATAAAAAATCACTTCATTTGTGGAGTGAAGCAAAGAAAAGATTCCCTGGTGGAGTTTCTCACAATATTAGAGATTTTCATATGAATGCATTCAATCTTGGTCCCCCATTTATTGAGCGAGCACAAGATACTAACCTCTATGATGTGGATGGGAATGTGTTACTTGATTATTGGATGACTCATGGGGCAGCATTACTTGGACACTCACATGAAGCAATCATTAAAGCTATTGCAAATCAATTACACAATAGCAACCATTTTGGTATGGTTAATGAATTAGCAATAAAATTAGCAGATAAAATAATTGCAGCAACTCCAAGTATTGAAAAACTCAGATTTTGCACTACTGGAACTGAAGCAACGATGTATGCCTCAAGACTTGCTAGAGCTTTTACTGGTAAATCAAAAATTGCTAAGATAAAAGGAGGTTGGCATGGAGGAAATGATACTTTATTTTACTATGTCAGTAAAGTGGAAGCAGGTATGGAATCAAAAGGTATCAAAGAGCTAGCTAATTCCAACATATTAAGTTTTGATTACAATGATATCGAAGGCGCAGTTAATACAATAAAAAATCACAAAGATGAATTAGCAGCAATTATTATGGAACCCGTTCTTGGTGCTGGAGGAGCTATTCCACCAAAAGAAGGTTTCTTAGAAATAATTCGTGAAGAAACAGAGAGAAATAATATCCTTCTAATTTACGATGAAATTATTACAGGTTTTCGATTATCCTATAATTCAGCTCAAGGATACTTTGGTGTAACTCCTGATTTGACTACTATGGGGAAAATAGTCGGTGGTGGTGCACCTATTGGTGTTATTGGAGGAAGAGATGATATTCTTGAACAAGCAAATCTCCCTAGTGGTGGAGAAGTTTGGATTGGTGGCGGAACGTTTTCAGGCAATCCTGTTAGTATGGTTGCGGGAATAGCCACTCTTGAAGTATTAGAGAAAGGTGGTACCAATCTTTATGATAGTTTAAATAATTCGGGCGAAGATATTCGAAAACAAATTGCTGACATCATTGATGAGCATAATGCACCAGCCAACGTAACAGGTGTTGGTTCAATGATCAGTATTCATTGGTTCAAGGAAAGATTATCTCAATTAGAAACTGGATCAGAAGTTAAGCTTAATCTTGATAGCAATAGAGTTGCTTTACATCATTTATTAATGTTTAATCAAGATATTTTGAGCAGAGGTGGTTTAGGTTACCTCTCGATTAAGCATAAAAAGGAAGATAATCAAAGAGCAATAAAAGCAATTAATGATTCAGTAAAAACGATAGCAAAAAACACTTAATAAATCGACTCAATACTAATACTTTAAAAACAATGATAAAAGAATTAGTTCAACATTGAATAAAAGATGTGCTTATTATGAGTATAGACGAGGAAGTAAGAACTAAAAACCTACTTAGAGGTATAAAATCCATCTTAAAACGAAGATTATACAAAGTTGTAACTGAAGAACGATTTGAAAAATATATTGATCTTATCTGTGCGTTGGAAGATGATGCTTCAAGTGAGATGTTTGCTCGAATCTCTTTAGAGGATAAAGTAGGAGTTGCTGTTTTACGTGAGTATTTTAAGAAACTAGAAGAGTACTATATAGAGAAATTTCAAACATATATCGGAGATGGAATTGAAGTAGAGATTGATAATAAAACTCAAAAATATACTTGGGAAAAAATCCAAGAAGATATATTAGAAGAAAAAATCCTTCCTGAAAAGATAGAGAAAATCAAAACAAAAACACAAGATAATGTTAAAGGTTTACTAGTTGCTTCCAATAGATTTACTCATTACGCTCGACGAGAAGCTAAAGAAGGAGGTATTTGGATTATAACTAGTAAAGATCCACGATTCGATATCTTTACTCATGACTTAGTTCCAGTTCATGAAATTTGTACACCAGAAGAAACTGCAGAATTACTAGAAAAATATAATATTAAACGACGACAATTACCAAAAATACTTTCTAGTGACCCAGCTGTAAAAGCAATTGGTGCCAAACCAGGTGAAATTGTGAAAATACACAGAGACAGTCAAATCGCTGGTAAAATATTAGCTTATCGATTAGTAATTGTACGAACGATAAACTAAATCACCCCCTCTTTTTTCTTTTTATTTCTACTTTCAAGGGATAAAATCCCTTTTAGTTTTCATCTTTGTTGAAAAACTTTTATATTAGCTATTGAGTGAAGTAGAAACTTGAATAACACAGTAACTGTTAACAAGATTACACAAAAAAAATCAATACGAATTGGTTTAAAAACAGTAATCTGATAATACTATTGTACAAGCTATTCGAGGTAAATAATAATGCCAACAAAAATCGACTTAACAAAATGCTCTAAGTGCGGTACCTGTATTGAGGTCTGCCCAGAAGAAGTATATGATGAAGCAGAAGACGGTGCTCCAATTAACGCTCGTGATGAGAATTGCACTGACTGTGGAATTTGTGTAGAAGAATGTCCAGAAGAATGCATTGTACTATCATAAATGCTGTTCTTTTTTCTTATACTATTTTTTTATTTTATTCATTTTCTTTATTTTCATTTCTTTTAACTCCCCCAAAATATCTGCTGTGTAATGCACTAACCAAAAGCTTTTGATATATATCACAAGAATATTGAAACATTATTCGTTACTCTTTAGTGGGAATTAAACCATGGCAGCGCAGACTACTTTATCCAACAGCGGTAACTTCATTAAACTTCCAAATGATGCCATCGACGATTTACTTTTACCTATCTCAAAAAAGGCTTTAGCAGATAGAATTGCTTTGCTCAAAGGTTGGAAAACAAGTAAACCCTACAAAACTAAACAGAACAAAAGAGAGTATTTCAAAGAACATTTAGCTCGTTCTTTTACCTTAGGTATGCTTAGAGATCTCAGAATTTTACGTGAACACTGTCTTATTGGTGAATTTCAATGGAGACTTTATAGCTGGGATAAAAGTATAGCAAGGTATTATCCTGATAAAATAAGTAACAAATTAGAAGAGATCATTTACGATTTGGCTTCCATGGTCAATATTGATTATTTAGTAGTTGACGAAGAAGCAAAAACAGTTTTCCTCTTACTTGAACAATGGCAAAATGAAGTCGTTGCTAATACTTTCTTATCAAAAGTAGAAACTAATATCCCAAAATATTTCCGAGCATATTTATTCCTTGACAAGAAAATGATTCTAGTACAAGAGAAATCGGAACAAGCTACTAAAGATTTCATAGGTATTTTCGAGCAAGCTTTCAAAATTGTAACAGAAGAAATCAGAATCAATGCCATGGTCGTTCGTAGTTTTGTTCTTAAAGCAAAAGGAAAAATAACCAGAATAGTTATTCGAGTTCCACAAGAAGTTGCAGGTTTTGGAGGCCTTTCTGAATTAACACTCGTTGGTTCAGACGTTATTCACGGTTCTCAAGGGTTAATGAATAGACATGAAGCATCACCAATTGATGTTGGACCTTGGACAGGTACTTCGAACAAAAATATTGATTTAGATGTTGGGAAACCTCTTAAGACAAGATCAATAAAAGAAACACAATGGCTTCTCGATTTAATTTCTGATTTGGTGTAAGTAATTTTGTATAAACAGTAATGTTTTTTTAGTACAAAAGAAGGAATATGCCATAAGAGTAGGATTATTATTTGTAATTCGATAATAGTATAGTAGCATTATTTATGCTTATAGAATTGAAACAGTAGTAATTTAGTAAAACATGTCCGAGGGGGCAATAAAATTTGAGTGATAACATAGACAATTTATTAGGTGACATTTATGATTCTAGTGACCAAAGTCAAGGCGTAAAAGAATTGGCTAATTTGATCAACAATCTTTCGCAATTACTTTTGAAAGCAATTAGTCAATTAGAGGGTAGAGTTACGAAATTAGAACAATCATCAGGAAGGAGTCCTGCTCCAAGACCTCCAGCACCAGCAAGAAGTGCTCCTGTTACTGCAACTCCCCCAGCTCCAAAACCAAAAGTTGCATCCCCATTTGGTGCACCAACAGCTCCAGCACGTCCCACTCCACCAGCTCCACAACCAGCTAAAGCAACACCTGCAGCAGCAAGTTCTGGACCTTCGTCTGCCGCAGCAGCAGCAGCAATGTTAGGAGCAACCTTGAAGCCTGCACCTAAGAAAGAACCAGCAGCAGCTGTCGCACCTGCAAGCACTGGCTCAGGACCAGCATTCTTAACTAGTACAGCAAATGCAGCAGCTACTACTCCTGATGCAGTCGCTCCAAGTACTGCACAACCAGATGCTGTAGCACCAACAAGTGCCGGTATAGCAGGACCAGCAGGTGGTTTCAGAGGAGAACTTGCAGAAAAATTAGCAAGAAGAAGACAAAGAGTTCAACAACAACTAGATGATGATTTTGAATCTCCAGATCTCCAGCCAGATATTGGCGATGAGGGGGAGGAAGAAGACGATTCAGCAGGTAGTGAATTAAAATTGGATCTCGAAGATGAACTTCGAAGTGCTTTTTCAAAACTTAAAGGTTAAAAAAAAGAATGTCAAAAAAAGCAGTTTGCTTAATGAGCGATGGGTTAGATTCACCTATCGCAACTTTTCTTATTGAACAAACAGGTTTAGAAGTAATTGGTGTTAATTTTAGTAATTATCCTTTAGTTGGTCTTGTTAAAAGTAATGAAGTTGTTCAGCAGAAAGATATCATTAGTCAAGTTCCAAATATCGCACAAACTCTTGTTAATCAATTCAAAAAACAAAACAATTTTGATGTTTATTTCATGCCTCACGGTAAAGATCTCGAGACAATCATTGATTCAATAGATAATCAAAAACTTGTTTGTGTTTTGTGTAAACGACTAATGCTTCGCAAAGCAGAAAAGGTTGCTAAAGAAGTGGGAGCAGAAATCTTGGTTACAGGTGAGATACTTGGAGAGCAAGCAAGCCAAACACTTGAAAATCTGAAGCTCATCGATAGTGTTCTCGAGTCAACAACTTTAGTTAGACCAAATGTGGGCTTAAACAAGGAAGAGATTATTCGAAAATCACGAGAGTTAACAACATATCAGCATTCTGAATTAGCAGCAAAATACACCTGTTTAGCTGTCCCAGACAAACCATCAACAAAAGCTAAGCTAGAAGATGTGCTAGAAGCTGAAACGAAAGTTAATTTAGATGAGATGATCGCTGCGAGTTGGAGTTCAGCAACAAAAATCTCATTCTCTAAAAAAGTCTAAACTGAAAAGTCACCAATGCAAAAGTATAATAAGTGTTTATTATCAGTATAAATTACACGACCTAAAGTACTCTTTGAAACTTTGTAGATAAAGAAAGTTTTTTGAATGAGTATGTTTAACGAAGGTCAATAAATGAGGATGATGATTTAATTGAAGGGAATTATAACAGCTTCAAAGCTTGTCTCGTCACCAAAAGAGATAGCTTTTCCAGAATCCGTGATGACTGATCTCGCCGAACTAAGTGGCGAAAGTGGAAAAATATTGATAGTCTATGCTTCGAATGTAAAAGCAGTATATTTCTTCTCAGTAGAATCTGAAGTTATTAAGATTGGTATCAAAATTTACCCATTAACATCTAGAATTGTTGCAAAAATCATGGCTAAGATAAATGAATTTGCCAACAAGATTACCTACTCTACAGGTCTTTGTTTAGTAGATGATGTGTGTGTTTGGGAAGGATTTTTAGAAACCCGACATCTTACTCGTTCTATGGAAGAAGTAAAGAGCTTATTAAAAGAAATAGAAGAAGTACAAGATGTATCTATTGAAGAAGTTCCTCATTAGACGAACTTCTAAATATCTTATTTTTCCTTTCATTGTTTTTAGTGCAGTCACTTTGATTACGTTATGTACCAATCTTAGAACTGATTTTTTTATTCTTAAAGAATATAGATACTGTATTAAATTCCTATTTTCAATTAGAATTGTTAAGCTAATTTCAAGAGTGATTTTCATTGAATAAAAAAATAAGCGAGCTTGGAGAAAGAGGAATAATTGAATTATTCAAAAAATATACCGACCAAGGCGATTTGCCATTTAATGATGACGCGGTAGCTTTTGGATTAAATGAAAAAGAATCTCTTGTAATAAACATTGATACTTTTGTTGCGAAAACGGATGCCCCACCAAATATGAGTGCAATGGAAATGGGTGCAAAAAGTACTGTAATGGCTATCAGTGATTTAGTAGCAAAAGGTGTGCAACCACTATTTGTACTTGCCTCTGGAGCTTTTCCCGCTGATTTAAGTGTTGAAGATACACTAGAGATTGTTGAAGGAATAAGTAATGAAACTCATAATGCAGGAGCTAAATATCTTGGTGGAGATACCAATGAAGCAGATGATTTAGTTCTCTCAATTGTCGCCGCAGGTGTAGGGAAAAAAGACAAGCTAATAAAAAGAAATGGAGCACAGAAAGACGACATCCTTTTTACTACAGGAAGATTCGGATTAACCGGTGCTGGATTCAAAGTTTTCTTAGAAGGATTATCTGCAACGGAAGATCAAAAGAAAAAATTCAGAAGAGCAGTATACAAACCATTTGCTAGACTACGAGAAGGATTACTGCTCAATAAATTCGGCAAAATTACCAGTTGTATTGATAGTAGCGATGGTCTAAGTTGGTGTCTAAAAGAGATTCTTCGTGATAAAGAAAACTTAGGAATTGAAATAGAAAACATTCCAATTGATAATGATGTTATTGATTTTGCGGAAAATCACAAATTGGTTGCTGAAGATTTAGCATTATACGCAGGTGAGGAATTCGAGTTAGTATTCACTGTAAACCCTATACATGTAGATGAGTTTCTCGAATTTCTAAAGATAGAAGACATAATCGCATTCAGAATTGGAGTATTGAGCGAGAAATATCCTGGGAAAATCGTTTATCAGAAAGAGGATAAACTAGTGGAAGTGAAACCAAAAGGTTGGGAGCACTTCAAATGAATAAGAACTAGGAACAAGATTAAATATTGATTTTTTGAAGGAAAAACTATGCTTGCTAAAGCGATTGAAATCTCACAAGAAAAATATCTTTGCGATCATTGTTTAGGAAGACAATTTGCACTACTTGGTTTTGGATTA
>RCNB010002427.1_pt1 | contig 11435 bp, 12 predicted proteins | sample 2041321 | NCBI WGS metagenome assembly RCNB01 (sample SAMN09708232, study PRJNA481090) | Marine sediment metagenome, whole genome shotgun sequencing project.
ATGTTGCGACAGGCCCCGTGCCGTTTCAACGATTTTGACGGCGGCTCCATGATCGTCAGGAAACAGGTCGCTACGGGTGACAATCAGGATATTGTTGCCCGCTTCAGCTTTAGACCCAGCACGAAAAAGCCAGCTGAGAGAGATGCGTCTGACTAAACGGGCTTGCCGTTTCAGACGCTCCGGCCAGGGCGGTACACCAAGAACTACAGCTGCTGGTTTCTGCTTTGCCACTGGTAATCGAGGTGCTTTGGATGGCATTTCGAGCCAGTCCAGCAAGGGCTTGACGGTGATATCCGGATTCAGTGCTTCTTCGACAAGACGTAAAGCATTTTTTGAGCGGCGCTCCCAGTCGTCGGGATTTTTCATGATCGATTGCAGCAACCCGGCGAGGTCTTCTGGCCCCTTGACTGTCCAGCCAGCTTCATACTGATTGACCAGCCTGGCGATGGGCAGGTAATCGTTGCAAATCAGTGGCAGACCATGACGTAGAAACTCCAGTGAACGGAATGATTGGCTGTGTTTTCTTTCAATATTGGCCTGGGCCACTTCCAGACCGATGTGTACCGATTCAAGCAGATAGCGGCTGAAGTAGGCGTAGGGCGCAAGTTCCTGGGTTTTGTAGTCAGTGTTCGCATGACCCGGTCCCCTGTGCCGGGGCTCATCTTCCTGCCAGCGATATTGTCCACCGAACAATACCAGACGCGGGTTCTCGGATGCCGGGTCATCCTTCATACCCTGAATGGCCTGCCAGTATTCTTCAGGTTTTCGCCATGGCCAGTGGACACCACCGCCGACGAGGGTCCAGCCACTGGTGCGGGGATCAGTTTCCGGTCTGCCTGCGACTTCGGCTGACAAAGGTACAACCATGACGGGTTCGCAGTCGCGCAGGTCAAAGCCTGCCTGCAGCAAGGTAAACCACAGCAGATCCCGTTGTGCATCATTACCCGTCAACAACAAATCACATTTGGACAGGTTTGCCTGCAATCGTTTCAGCTCAGGTCTGACTTGCTCGGGGTTTTCGAAAAGAATTTCCAACGGCCTGGGAGCGACAAAATCTACGATCACCGGTTGGGGCAATTCGAAGGGTAACAACTCCAACAACTCCCAGTATGCAACCAGGATTGCATCCGGGCGCTGTCGTGTGATGGTTGCCTGCAACTCGTCCCTGTTACGAAACGCCTTCTGATGAGAGCTATTTTGCTTATCCAGCCATGTCTGTGAAACCTTATGCCCCGCGCGGCTTAGTGCACCTTCAAGCTGTGCTGTGCGAATGGCATTACCCGTAGCGACAGCGTCGGGTTTTAACGGCGGCTCCTGTGTGATCAGTAGTATCTGCATGGCAGTATATTTTTCGTTAGCTGTTAACAGGTGTTAATTTGCGAGCAGCACATAGCTGGCCAGACCGATAAAGGCGAAGATACCGACAACATCGGTGACCGTGGTTAATACAACACCGCCTGCGAGGGCAGGGTCAATTGACATTCGCTTCAGAAAGACAGGGATCAATGCCCCGGCCAGTGCTCCTGCAACCAGGTTAACTATGATGGCAATGGCCATCACTAAACCCAGCCCCGCGTTTCCATACCAAAGGAAAGCGATGGTGGCGACGACGATCGAAAAAACAATACCGTTGAGTATTCCGACCGCCAGTTCTTTACGCAAAATGGCCATGGAATTACGCGCGCTGACCTGTCCGGTCGCCATGCCCCTGACCATCAATGTAAGTGTTTGTGTGCCGGCGATTCCACCCATGCTCATCACGACGGGGAATAAAACGGCGAGTTCAACCAATTGATCCAGTGTCGGCTGAAATGCATAGAGGACAAGTGCCGCCATCAAAGCCGTCACCAGGTTGACACCCAGCCATAACCAGCGCCGACGCGCAGATTGCAGCACTGGTGCAAACATATCGTCTTCCTCATCCAGGCCAGCAGCAGTCAGAATCATGTGTTCGCCTTCTTCACGAATGACGTCGACGACATCATCAATGGTGATCCGGCCCAATAACAAACCGTTCTGATCTATGACCGGGGCTGATATCAGATCGTCATGCTCGAACTCAATGGCCACCTGGCTCGCCGGCATGTCGACCGGGATTGCTTCCTCTGACGAATCGATCAAGTCAATGACCTGGCTGGAGGGTTCCTTGGTCAAAACATCAGACAGTTTCAGCTGACCAAGATATTTGCCGACCCGGTCAACCACAAATAACTGGTCAAAGACTTCCGGCAGTTCGCCTCTGAGTCGCAAATAGCGTAACACCACATCCAGACTGACATCCGGGCGTACCGTGACGACATCGGGATTCATCAGGCCACCGGCGGAATCCTCCGGATAGGACATGACCTGGGCCAGTCGATCACGATCCTGCCTGTCCATGGCGCGCAATACTTCGGTGATTACCGCGTCTGGCAGATCATTCAGAATATCTGCAAGGTCATCGATTTCCAGGTCACTCATGGCCTGGATGAGGTCGTCCGGTGAAGTATCGCGGATCAGACCTGCACGTACTTCATCGTTAACCTCGACCAGCACGTCGCCGTCAAGATCGACTTTTACGAGTTCCCAGACAGCCTGGCGTTTTGTTTGTGGTAAGGACTCGAGCAAATCACCAATCTCAGCTCCGTTGAGACTGTTGAGCAACTTCTTGACCTGTGCCTGAGCGCCACTGTCCAATGCATCGGACAATCGGTCCAGATGACGGGCTGTTTTTTCTTCGTGCAGATGTTCCCGCATCGTTTTCGTCAACCTTTGGTAGGATTCATGGAAGACCGTCAAACATGTTTTGCCGGCTTGGAAAACAAGTGTATTGTAGCAAGGAGCCTGTCAGATTTAACAATAGTCTTTGCGATGACTATCAATGAATGATCAGCGGATGGCTAGACCTGGTTCAGGTTTCATTGCGGGCAGGCGTTTCGCGGTGGTGCACCAACACGTTTTCATGTTCCTTGCCGAGCAACTCTGCCAGTTTCTCAGCAAGATAGACCGAACGGTGTTTTCCACCGGTGCAGCCAATGCCGATGGTTACGTAGCTGCGTTGAGCATTTTTGAATGCAGGTAACCAGGTATTCATGAAACCCTGTATATCCTGTGTCATCTTCAAAACAGACTGATCGTTTTCAAGCCATACCCTGACCGCTTCATCTTGCCCTGTAAGGGCTCTGAGCTCCGTTTGCCAGTGAGGGTTGGGGAGAACCCGGGCATCAAACATGAAGTCTACGTCCTGCGGTACACCTTTCTTGAATGCAAATGATTGCAGTACGATGGTCAGATCGCTTGAGCGGCGGTCGACAAAATTCCAGACCTGGCGTCTGAGCTGGTGGATGTTGGTATTGCTGCTGTCGATGACCTGATCTGCATGGCTTCTTAAAGCCATCAGTATCAACTCTTCATTTTCAATGGCATCCGGCAAAACCTTGTCGCTGCCGGTGAGTGGATGGCGACGCCGTGTCTCGCTGAAGCGTTTTATGAGTACCGGTTTTTCCGCCGTTACAAACAACAGTCTGCAATTGAATCCGCTTTCGCGCAGTGATGTCATCCAGTCAAGTACGACTTGAAGGTCGGATTCACGTGAGCGGGCGTCGATCCCAAGTGCGACTTTTCGGTAGAGTTCGGGGTTAGCTGAAATCCGCGGTCCGAAATCCGGCAGCATGGCTCCCGGCAGGTTATCTATGCAGTAATAGCCCAGGTCTTCCAGTGCATTCAGCGCGGTGGACTTGCCGCCGCCCGACATGCCACTGACGATGATGACATCCTGGTTTGGCTTACTGCTCAAAATCCAACCACCTCTTATTGTGAATTGGAAAGTAATTGCCAAATTTCATTGGCGTCGGCTGCCTTGCGTAACTGCTCCAGTAGCGTGGGCTCACGAAAGCGGTTCGCAATACTCGAAAGCAATTTGGAATGATCCTCAGTGCACAGCTTTGGAACTGTCAGCGCAAAAATCAAGTCGACCGGTTTACCGTCATCGGTGTCGTAGGACAGGGGTTTGCTCAATTGTAAAAAAAGCGCTTCCACATCATCGGTGCCGCCGATACGGCCATGGGGAATGGCAACACCATTCCCCAGGGCGGTACTTCCAAGGTGTTCGCGGGCACACAGGCTTTCGAAGATTGCCCGTGAGTTCAGTTCCTTGTTTTTTTCAGCCAAAGTCACGCTGATCAACTCGAGCAATCGCTTCTTGCTGTTGATTCTCACGTTCGTAAGAATGCGTCCCGGGCTTAGTAAATCACTATCAAGCATGGCAGGCTGTCAGTTTCCGGTGATCACAGACCGGTATTGAGGCAAGTTCAGAGTCCGCCATCCGTTTCCACCGGTTCATGCTTGACATGCGGGTGGTTGGTAAGGCGGTCTTTGTAACGACGAACCTGGCGATCCAGTTTATCCACCAGCCCATCAATTGAGGCGTACATGTCCGTCGCGGTTTGGGTCGCAAATAAGGTGCGTCCGGCGGCGTTGACGGTGGCTTCAGCTTGCTGTTGTAATTTTTCCACATTCAGAATAACGTGAATTGAATTGACTTGATCAAAATGACGGGCAAGCTTCTGCATTTTCTCTGTTGTATAGGCGCGAAGTGCTGGCGTTACATCAACATGGTGTCCAGTAATATTAATCTGCATCAACAATCTCCTTTTTTGTGTATTCCTTACCAATTAACATAAGGTCAATCAGTTCTGCATCAATGGGTAGTAGGTCGGAAGGTGTGTTATTGGATTTCTTGACCACATATGTTTTCTCTTACTCACCAGCGATAATTGCTTGCGGGTATATTTACAGTCTATACGTCAGGTTGATATTTATCTATCGTTTCCCAGCGCCTCTGTCTAGAACTCCATCTAGAACTCCACCGTTCTGCGATATGCCTTGCGACGTTCGCTGGACGATCCGATCCCCAGTGACTCGCGGTATTTGGCAACCGTCCTGCGCGCCACACAGGTTCCAGTCTCGAGTAGAAGCTGCGAGATTTCCTGGTCACTCAGTGGCCGTTTAGAGGGTTCATTTTCGATCAATACCTGAATTCGGGCTTTTGTGGCAGTCGCACTGACCATGCCACCGCTGACCGTGCGCACATGGCTGGAAAAAAAGTACTTTAATTCAAAAATACCCCTTGGCGTCAGCATGTATTTTCGCGTGGTCGCCCTGGATACAGTGGATTCATGAACACCAACCTGGTCGGCAACATCTTTCAGAATCAACGGTTTCATGGCAATCTCACCGTCTGTCAGGAAGCCCCGCTGTGTATCCACGATGCACTGGGACACTTTCAACAGGGTACGGTTACGCAGTTCCAGGCTGGAAAGCAACCAGCGCGCTTCCTGTAAACGTCCACGTAGATAGTCGGCATCTTTACCACCGGATTTGCGCAGTAATGTGATGTAATATTTATTCAAACGCAGGCTCGGGTTACTTTCCGGGCTGAGTGTGGTCACCCATTCGTTGCCATCCAGACGAACGTAAACATCGGGTACCAGGTACTCATCCATGCGGTTGTCAAAACGTGCCCCGGGTCGCGGTTCCAGGCCCCTGATCAGTTCCAGTGCCTGCTTGAGACCTTCCGAGGTCGCCCCCGTCCGGCGCAGCATATCTTCATACGCATTGGCTGCAACAAGATCGAGGAAATCCCGTGTCAGACGCAGGGCCAGATCAACACCGGCAGTTCCCGATGGTTGTGCCCGCAACTGCAGCTGGATGCATTCACCTGTGTCCCGGGAGGCCACGCCAACCGGCTCCAGACGCTGAACGCGATGCAGAACCGCCAGTATTTCGTCATCTTCGACTGATAATTCCGGCAACAGGCTTTCGCGTATGACCGGTATATCATCGGTCAGGAATCCGTCATCATCGATCGCATAAACAATGGCGGTGGCAATGGCTGCATCCAGATCACTAAAATGGGCAAGGCGAATTTGTGCCAGCAAATGTTCACGCAACGAGGTAGAGCTGGTGTCGGCAATCTGGCGCTCGGAGAAGTCATCTGACCAACCCGCGTTGTCTGTCCACTGTTCCTGTCCGGGGTCCGGTTGCCATTGATCGGTGTCGTATTCGTCAGTGGCGTAGTCATTGCCAAGTTCGGCATTGCCAAGTTCGGCATTGTCACTTTCGGCATTGTCACTTTCGGCTTTGCGGGTTTCAGCCATTTCAGATTCTAAAGAAACTTCTTTGGGACCTTCGAGTGCCTGTTCCGCAGGGTCTTCCTGCTCCAGCAACGGGTTGGAATCGACCAACTCCTGGATGTAGTCACGCAGTTCTATACGATTGAGTTGCAACAGGCGGATCGCCTGTTGCAATTGTGGCGCCATCGTCAGCTTTTGGGTCAGTCTGAGTTGTAGTGATGGGTTAACCATATTTGGGTGTCACTGCCAGTGGTCCTTGTCAGAGCTTGAATTCGTTGCCGAGATAGACTTTGCGGACTTCTTCGTTGGCCATTAGTGTTTCCGCGTTGCCCCGGGCCAATACCTGTCCCTCATTCATAATATACGCATGGTGGCAAATACCCAGCATTTCCCGGACATTGTGATCGGTGATCAGTACGCCGATGTTTTGATCTGTTAATTGGTTGATGATTTCCTGGATTTCACGAACTGAAATCGGGTCAACACCGGCGAAAGGCTCATCCAACAGGATAAATCTCGGTCGCGCGGCCAACGCACGGGCAATTTCGACCCTGCGTCGTTCACCACCTGACAGCACCTGGCCCATTTGGTCCGCCAGATGTGATACGCCCAATTCTTCCATCAGTGTTTGTAGTATTTCGTTTCGGCCATCCAAGTCCAGCTCACGGCGTAATTCAAGGATAGCCATAATATTGTTGCGCACCGAAAGCTTACGGAAAACGGATGCTTCCTGTGGCAAATAACCCACGCCAAGACTGGAACGGACATTGACCGGTTTGTGGGTGATATCTACGTCATCAACAGTAATACTGCCTTTGTCGGTTGGGATCAGGCCCACGATCATATAAAAGCAGGTTGTTTTACCGGCCCCGTTTGGACCAAGCAAACCAACCACCTGACCTGGCTCGACTTCAATATTTACACCACGTACAACCTCTTTCTTGCGGTAAGCTTTGTGCAGGTTTGTAGCCTTGAGCATGTCAGTTGTTGTCCTTGTCAAAGACTTCAGGATCAAGTCGGATGTGAATACGGCCGTTACCGTTTTCATCACTGTTTCCCTGGAAGTGCTGGATATTGAGATCATAGGTCAGCAACTCGCCGGAGATTTGATATTGCGGATGTTGGACGTCTGCATTGCCTTCAAGTGTGACTAATCCACTGGCCACCTGGTAGTCAATAACATTGGCGGTGGCCTGAACCAGGCCCTGTTCTTCAATTTCCTGTTCGAGCGATGCGGGTGCGCCACGAAATGTGACTGAGCTTACACGTCCGTCAATTTTATTGACTTCGGCCTCATTGGCAGTGATATGCAAAGTACCCTGGCGTATATCAACCTGCCCGCGCAATGTAGTGACGCCATCACCCAGGGTGCCGTCAGTGGAATTGGCGCTGACCTCAAGGGGTTCCTGCCGGTCAGATTCCAATGCGCACAAGGGCAGGCTCAGACACAGGAGACTCAAAAGCAGCCAGTGGCTTTTACGGGTGGCATATTGCTGGTTAATTAACTGCATAGGTAGCTTTAACCTGTTGTTTTAGTACAAATGTATTGGCTATCATATCCAGGTCAATACCTACGGCACTTGCCCTGTTGAGGCCGTCAAACATATGAACGGCCTGATCAGTTCTGGCGGTTTGTGGTGTGACTTCGATCTGGACTTCCCGGGTGTCGACCTCGACCCAGGCTCCCGATGTGGTTTCCTGCCTTCGTACATGTACTTGACCTAACAATTGAACATGCTCCTTATCGGCGGTCACCGTGGCCGATTCTGCCGTGAGATTCCACACTACATCAACCTGGTTGAGCTTCAGTACCGGTTGCTCAATGGTGCCAAGTTCCAGTTCGGGGTTGTTTCTCAATATGGGTGCTCGCAAATTGATCGTGGGCTGTCCGTTCTCATCAAAAAACTGCAGTTCAAAATCACGCAAAACGTAATTCAATTTCGGATCCAGACCTGCAACGGGTTCCGGGGCTTCATCGTCCGGGGAACGGTTGATCCAGAAACTGATGCCGGTAATTACTACCAGCGCAATAACTCCGTTTCGTGTTTTTCTGGTGATCATGATGCCAGAATTTCATCCAGAATGATCTGATCTTTATCCTGCGCAACCAGAATCAGGTTACAAATTTCTCTGACAGCGCCATCTCCGCCATTACGACTGGTTATCCAGTGGGCTTTCTCTTTTACCTGTTCCTCTGCATCTGCCACCGAAACGGCTAATCCCGCCCTTATCAACACGGGCAAATCAATCCAGTCATCACCAGCGAAGCAAACCTGGTGTGCTTGAAGACCGGTTACCCCAAGTAAATGCATGAAAGCAGTCAGTTTGTCTTCACGGCCCTGATAGACATGTTGGACACCTAGCTGGGTCATACGTTGCACAACGGCTTCAGATCTTCTACCTGTAATGACTGCGACTTCAATTCCGACCCGCTGCAAAGCTTTAATTCCCATACCGTCACGGGTATTAAATGCTTTCATCTCGTTGCCGGCGTGGTCGAAATACAGCTTTCCATCGGTCAGCACACCATCTACATCCAGTACCAGCATACGTATGTTGGAAGCGCGTTCGCGCAGTGCGGTATCCATGCTATGCATTCAGACCACTCCAGCCTGCAACAGATCATTAAAATTCAAAACACCCTGCAATCGGGAATTATCATCCACTACGAGCAAGCCTTGTACTTTGTATTGTTGCATCATTTTAACGGCTTCTACGGCCAGCGCCTGAGCCGATATGGTTTTACTGTTTAGGGTCATGACTTCACACACGTCGGTTTGATGCGGATCGAAGCTCCGCTCAAAAGTCCTTCTGAGGTCACCATCGGTGAACACACCCTGGACCCTTAATGCCTTGTCAGTAATTGCGACCATACCCAGACGTTTTTTTGTCATCTCAACGATGGCTTCCGACAGGCTGGCCGCTTCTGAAACGATGGGCATTTTGTCGCCAGTGTGCATGATGTCCTGGATTTCGAGCAACAAACGTTTGCCAAGCTGACCGGCCGGATGTGAACGGGCGAAATCCTCCGCGGTAAAACCCCGGCTTTCAAGCAGTGAAATTGCAAGTGCGTCACCCATTACCAATGATGCAGTCGTACTGGAGGTGGGTGCCAGGCCCAAAGGACATGCTTCGCCATCGACGGCAACGTTGATATGAACATCGGCATGACTGGCGAGGGATGAAGATGGCTTGCCTGTCATGGCGATGATACGGACACCCAGTCGTTTGAGCAGCGGCAAAATTTGTCTGACTTCGTCGGTTTCACCGGAATTTGATAACACCAGAACCACATCATCGCTGGTAATCATACCAAGGTCACCGTGGGAAGCCTCTGCAGCGTGGACAAAAAACGCAGGTGTGCCAGTGCTGGCCAATGTGGCGGCTATCTTGCCGGCAATATGACCCGATTTCCCCATCCCGAGAACCACGATCCTGCCCTGGCAATCAAGGATTATCTGGCAAGCGGTCACGAATGTATCATCAATTCGGGATGTCAGGCTGGCTACGGCAGTGGCTTCGGTTTCAATGACGGACCGGGCCAGATTTTTAAGGGTGTGACTATCCATGTGAGTATTCTAACCCGAATTGATTACAGGGTAGATAAGTGCATGTGATCAGAATACTAATGCCGCTGTAAGTTTCAGTTCAGAATGTTTGAAACCACGTCGCCCGAACTCATCCACACCATGATGAAATACCCGGTGAACATAAGCAGTAGCACGCTTCCTGATCGTCTGCCGATGCGGCCCGGTCCGCGAAAATCTGAAGCCATCAGGTAAAGTGCCCCGGTAATCAGGAACATCGCCGGGAAATCCCGCGCAAGGATGATAGGTAGAATATCTACCGGTTGGATGACCGCTGCAATACCCAGGACACCCAGCAGATTGAATATATTGGAGCCAATGATGTTGCCTATGGCCAGGTCGTCTTCCTTGTGGAGTGCTGCAGTGATAGCCGTGGCGAGTTCCGGCAGGCTGGTGCCCAGTGCGACAATCGTCAGGCCAATGACGGTATCTGAAACATGCAAATATCGGGCGATGGTAATCGAACCATCGACCAGAAAGGTTGAACTGACAGGTAAAACAATGAGACCAACTAAAAGCCAGAACACGGCAACCTTGGTTGGGGTGTCTTTAGGTATCTCGGCATCAAACTCCTCCGCCAATGGATCTGACAGAGGCCGGTGCAAACCAATGCGTATGATCCAGATGACAACGAATAGTAAGCTCGCCAGCAGCATCCAACCTTCTAGAGTGCTGTATTGGCCATTGAGAGCCATGAAAAAACAAACCAGCATAATCAGCAGCAACACCGGATACTCGCGCTTGAGTACGGTGGATTCCATGCGTAAGGGGTAAATTAATGCTGTCGCACCCAGCACCAGTCCCATGTTCGCAATATTAGAACCAATGGCGTTGCCAACTGCCAAGCCTGGGTTTCCTCTTAACGTGGCGACGGCCGAAACCACCAATTCGGGAGCGGAGGTGCCAAAACCGATGATGGTCAGGCCGATGATCATTGGTGATACGCCCATGTTTCGTGCAAATGCCGAAGCACCCGCGACCAGGCGGTCCGCGCCCCAGACCAGAAGCAGAAAACCTGCGACCAATTGAATGGCGGCTACTAACATATCGGAACGTAACCCTGGCGGACGTTCAGGCAGTCGCGAGTAAGGCTATGGAGAACAAATTGCACGTAACGGGAGTTTTTAATGGCGATGGAATCCACTATGATAATAAATCCTGAAAGGTCAAGTCCGTTTGCCTCCATGGCATGCGGTTAATACATGTTAGATGATTTCCCGGTGCGATGATTCAATTTTGGAAACATTGCCCGATAACGGAGCACGATAGTTTATGGATAGTACGACAATTGAGCAAATGATAATTAAAGGACTGCCGAATGCGGAAGTTACGGTGACGGGTGATGATGGAGTTCATTTTGAAGCCGTGATTCGCTGTAAGTCATTCGCTGGTAAGTCGACTCTGGCCAGGCACCGGATGGTCTATGCAACACTGGGTGAATTGATGGGTAATGAGATTCATGCACTTGGATTACGGACGGAGGTGCCGGAAGAATAACGGACTGTATCTTCTTTTTTTATTCGACGCGGGTGGGGCGCTGGGGCGGGTATTCCCTCCCGGGACTCGCCGTGAAAGGAGGTAGTCACGTAGGGTGGGTAACTTGTTACCCACGAAACATTATTCCGGCTTAAATTGACTGCCAGCATTGCAGGCCCCGATCCCGTGCGTAATGAATTACGCACCCTACGTTACTTCGAACCCCCGATGCGACCCGAGTAACAACGGCTTTTCAATT